>JAABUO010000059.1_pt1 | contig 131349 bp, 106 predicted proteins | sample 5559291 | NCBI WGS metagenome assembly JAABUO01 (sample SAMN10711878, study PRJNA513372) | rock metagenome | isolation source: Antarctica rocks | place: Antarctica: Victoria Land, Finger Mt sud
ACCCTAACCCTAACCCTAACCCTAACCCTAACCCTAACCCTAACCCTAACCCTAACCCTAACCCTAACCCTAACCCTAACCCTAACCCTAACCCTAACCCTAACCCTAACCCTAACCCTAACCCTATATAATTATTTTAATTATAAAAAAAGTTAAAAATTATATAAATTTCTTCTTTATAATTAATATTAGAAATAAGTAAAATATTTAATATAAAGATTAACTTTATATAAATATTAATTATATATTATTTTTATCACATTACAAATAATATAATTAATAAAAAAATTATTTAATTTAAACTTAAGAAAAAATTTACTTATTATAATTTAATTAATTGCAAAAATTTAAATTTATTATATAATTTAATTCTATAACGTTAGATTTAAGTTTTTAATAATTAAGTAAAAAAACTTGTTTTAAACAAATAAATTAATTACGTTAACTTAGAAATGTTACGTACAAATATTAAGATTTAAATTAAAGAAATAATATTATAATTTAATTTAATAATTAATTTATAAACGAGTTAATTAAGTAATTTAATTTATTAATCTTAATAATTTGATTTTATATTAAAAATTTAAATTAAGTTTTAATTTTAACTTTTAAAATTAAAATTTAATTTAATAATTAATTTAATTATAATAGAAAATTTAAACTTAAATAAAACAATATATAATTTAATTTTAATTATATTTCTTTAATAATCTTTTAATAAAATTATTTCTTTTATATAATTTAATACAATATTTATTAAACAATTTATTAAAATATTATATAATAAAATAAATTAATAATTGCTTTTTATTAAATAAATTATATAATTAATTTATATTAATTTTGCAAATCTTTATCTTAACAATTGCAAAATTTATAATAAATTATAAGTATTCGAAAATTACGTAATTAATAATAGAATTTCTACAATAAAATTTGTAAAAAGTTTAAATTTATTTATTAAGTAAAAGATTAATTGATTTATAACAAATATTAACAAATTAAACAAAATATTAATTGTTTACTTAAAGAGAAAAAATATATATTAAAGATACAATTGCAAGTTAATTATAATATAATAACTTTAATATAAGATTTATTTGCGCAAATAATTATTATTAACGTTGTATTTTCTTTTGTTCGATTTTCTTTAACTTTAATTAAATATATTTTTAAGAAATAAATGCGCATTGTGTAAGTCTTTTTCGATTTATTGTTGTTCGTTAAATATGATAGAAATCTAGATTAATAAATCTTTATTATTAACAACTTAATTTTATTTTGCATTTGTTAAGAGCGTTATTCTCGAAATTTTTGTCAAATGTGTATTGCGACAAGCTTGTCAAATAATGACACGTCTAATAATGATATTAATCTAAAATGTTCGAAATTCGTCGAATTTCTACTTCATTAGATAGAGTTAAAAAAAGATAGTGTTTGCGCAACGAAGAAGTTAATAAAGTAATAAGAAAATACATATAAGGATTACAAGTTACACGAGTCGATAAATGCTAAAAATTATCTTATTAGACAGGCAATGTAGTGTGATCGATTGCATAAATAAATCAAGCTTTTTATGATCATGTTCTAGTGTCTCTTATATTGGCATTTCGAATGCTCTAGGGGTCGAAGGCATTTCGAATGCTCTTGGAGTCGAAGGAAGCTCTTTCTCGTAAGCTTCGTCGGGCATTCCATGGCAAGTCGGAGTTGTCGTCTACCAAGAAGTAGACAGTTAGTTGGTGAACACCTTTTCAAATACAGAGACAGTAACTTACCAGAGCAAGCTCAGCCTGCATCTGCCCATCTAATAAGGTATCATCAGGGGAAACAGTCTCTTCTGCCGGGTTTTGGTCCTTCCGCTGACGATTCTGCCGGCGTTTGTGGAGCAGGTACATGCCCAAGCCAACTATAGCTGCAAGGCCAACAATTGCGCCCGTTGTCCCCCCACCAATCGTTACAGCTCTTGATGGGGCATGCCCATGAGAAGTTGTGGTCTGGTCAGGATGTAAGTTTGAATCCACGCTGCTAGGCGTACAGAGTGTGGTAATGCTCGCGCTGGGACCTGGAGCTTCATTCAAATTCGGCGCCATCTGAAATTTGCCATTATCATAATCGACAATAAGGTAATTGAACGTCAGGTACAAGCCACCAAGTCTCGGCTGGACTATTTTGGGGTCATCATCCACATTGTAAGCGATCCCTGTCTCGAAGACAGAAGAATTAGTAATCACATAGAGTCCATTGTCGTCAGAACCCCTTTTTAGCGTGAAGAGCTGCTCATTCGGTATGGTCGTGGTGTAGCCATTATCGAGTTTGATCTGAAGCGTACCTTTGGGTCGACTGTGCGCCGGAAAGTTCAAGCCAGAATAAGGGCTGTTCGTACTATTGTCGTACCCCGTAATTGAGACGAGCCTCTCAACCATTAAAGGTGTGAACGTAAATCGTTCTTGAAAAGGTTCCACACAGGCAGCCATTCCGCTAGGATCGTTATGTACACCATCCAAGTCGGAGCCACCTAGGACACTGCCCAAAGAACCATTTGGAAAGACATAAGTGACTGCTGTGACTCGGACTTGCAAAGGACACGGAAGTTGTGAAGTCCAATTGCCTAGATGAAAAGTCGACAAATTTCCTGCCAACCGAGAAGTATCGTATCCTCCGATCACTAGTCTGCCATCTCTTGGAGATAACGATCGATCACCAGCGTCCAAACCCCAGACGCTCGATGGTGCAACCCGAGATTCAGTCACAGCTGCGAGAAACGAAGAGTTCTGCCCTAATGGCAGACCACCTTGGGGTCCTGTGAAGATGTACCACGTCAGAACCTAAGGTACACCTGGATCTTGAGGTGACTGCTCTCTTTTTCGTACTATATACATGAAAGATTGAGACTGTAAATGGATGCGGCCACCGGACAAGTGAAGCGCAGGAGTAAAATTGGAAGCCCATGGATTAAGGGCAGAAAAGGGCAGATTACTTACCATCGTACAGGACAGAGTCCTCGACCATGGGATACCCTAAAAGGCTCCCCTTCGCCTGGAAGTCCATAACATCATTGAAATAGACGTATGCGCCAGTGTCCCCCTCTGTGTCGGCTGCACTGCCATTCCATCGAGTCTTGAGCGAGACGACGAAGCTTGAGGACTGGGAGCTGTCGAATACTCCACCTTTGGCCCCAACGCATGAGGTGTTGGCCTCTGAGCCACAGGTATGTACATTGGCAACACGCGTGTTGTTGACTGTAGTTGAAGGTCGAAACGAAAAGACCTGGTTGGGCGTCCCAATGCCCAACTCGATGCCTCTGGACACGGCAACCCCATTCTTTGAGACTGTGATGTTACTCCATGGTAGCGAAAGTGGAGGGACAGAGCAGTCGACGCTCACAGCGATGACATGAAGCGTCCAAAGGAGCGTCCACAGTAAGCAAAAGATGCCAGGATAGATCATCATTCAATCGTCCGATTCCGATGTGCTTCTCTGGTCTGGGCGACGAAACACGAGGGTTTGTGGGCTGCGCGCTGCTCTCCATTATACAGCAGGTGCCAAGCGCGCTGAAGCGGAGGGGCAGCACACCTCTCTCTCCAACGCTAAATTCGATCCAGGAGGAGGCTGAGATCGCCGTACATCTGGTGCTGGGGTCTGCATAAGATTGTTCCGGAGCACTTGGGCAGCAAAATCCTGCAATCTGGTTTACGAGATGCGCTCCAATCGGGTGGAGTATCTTTGACATGCAGACCCTTATCGTGGTGCTTAATAGGCAGCCCAGAGGTGGTTGCCTTGGTCGATCAGTATAACGATATCTGCACGCATGTGGTTTGACGCTGAGCGCCAAAATTGACGACTTCATTGGCTCTGGTTGACGGTACTTGCAAAACCAAGTTTGTATTTATCAGCCGTATTCATCCTTTCAGCTCGATGATCTTAGCTAACAATGGCGAGGCTTGTCGCAGCGAAGCGGAAAGGCGTCAAGAACATTATATTATTGGGTGGCACAAGAGCGCTACGAGTAATTTTGACTGTCGGGGAGAGCCTGCACAGCGAAGCATCCTCGATGCGCACCAATCGCCTGCGGATCCCCCCCTCCCCGCAATGTCTCAGACGTTGTGTAACCGCCCATACACCAACAATTTCTAGCCGAGTTGACACGATGAATCGACCGATTGGTGGCACCCTCGTTTGTTCGTACGCGACGTCGTAATCGCATATCGGTGTGCATATGGAAGCATGTGATTCGATTCACGATAATTCAGAAGGCATAATGATATGAACTCGATGATATGCTGATTTGCGACGAGCTGCTAAATCCTTGCATAGCTTAGAAAATGATAAATCCGGTACGATTGTAAAGCAAATGTAATCGAGACTACTCCTGCTTTCCTTGGCAGCGAATACCTCTGGACTTTTAGCACGAACTTAGTCCAGCTAATTGCACCGAAAACGGCGCAATCATGGAGTTGGACGAGCTGCAACCTCTCTGTCAAGACAGTCCAGAGCAGGCAGACGATACCTCTGTTTCGGAAGACTTGGATGCTGAACCACTCCTTCAAGTAAGTTCTAGTGGACTTCAGCAATTTGATAACGACTGCGGATGATTTTCGTCACGTAAATACTTACTGATCCCGTCAGCCTGATGACAAACAGCGTTGGCATCAAGTGTTGACAGACAGAGGCTTGGCCATCTCGAACAAACCTTGGGTCATCGCCCTTCTTTCAGTGCTCGTCCTGCTTTTGATATCCTTCTTGGCAATATGGTACATATATTCTCCTGCCGGCCTCCAACCAAGCCGGCCAAAGCTCTGGTCCAACGGTACCTCGACTTTTGCACCCACGACATTGCTGATATCGCTCGATGGTTTCCGGGCGGATTTTCTGCTTCGAGGACTGACACCAACGTTGAATTCGTTCGTCGCCAACGGCATATCGCCGAGATGGATGCTCCCAAGTTTTCCATCGGTCACCTTTTCCAACCATTATACGCTAGCCACTGGCCTGTACCCAGAAAGTCATGGTATTGTAAGCAACACGTTCTGGGATCCTGATCTGGAAGAGGAGTTCACATATATCAACGATACCGTTAGCATGGTCCCTAAATGGTGGGGAGGCGAGCCTCTATGGGTGACAACGGAGAAGCAAGGGGTAAGAACGGCGGTCCACATGTGGCCAGGCTCCGAAGCAGGGATTGGCGGTGTTCGACCCACTTTCTTGGACAGATTCAATGGCAACGAACCCTTGATTAAGAAGACGGCAAGAATTCTGGGACTACTCGATCTCCCAGGAGACTATGATCTCGCAAGTGGCGTAGATCGTCGTCCTCAATTCATTGCCGCTTACGTCCCAGTCATCGACAGTAACGGCCATCGATACGGTCCAAATAGTACGGAGGTGAACAAGACCCTCCAAGAAGTCGACGCAATGTTCAACAACATTATGCAAGGCCTTAAACAGCGGAATCTATCCGACATCGTCAATGTAGTTGTGGTGTCCGATCATGGAATGGCAACTACGTCGGCGAAAAGGCTGATTCAACTAGAAGACTTACTGGACACTAATCTTATCGAGCATATTGACGGATGGCCAAATTACGCGCTTCGCCTTAAGAACCCATCGATTGTCGAAGAATTATTCCATAATTTAAGTATCAAAGCAGCCATCAGTCAGGACTTCGACGTCTATGTTCGGGATAAGAATATGCCAGATAGATACCACTTCTCGCGAAATCCACGGATAGCACCTCTATGGTTGGTCCCGAAAGCCGGGTGGGCGATCGTGTTGCGTAAAGACTTCGATGTCGAAACAGCCAGAGAATCCGGAGAGGTGTATAATCCTCGTGGAGTGCATGGGTATGATCATGAACATTCGTTGATGCGGGCAATTTTCATAGCCAAAGGCCCAGCCTTTCCTCACAAAGCAAACAGTAGACTTGATATCTTTCGTGAGTTGACCGTCATCCGCACATGTGACGCTGGAAGGTTAATCTGTTGTTAATACAATATAGAAAACATCGAGGTCTACAACATCATCTGTGACTCTCTAGATGTTATCCCAAGACCAAGCAATGGCACTCTTAGATTACCGCTTCGTCCAACTGGACTTCACTCGGATCTTGGCGCACCTGGACTAGAGGCGCCTGATGATCCTCTATGAGTGAGATCACAAGGTACTTAGTTGGGATAGAGTGGTTGAAAATACTGGAAAGACTTCAAGCCCATGCTGAAGCACTAGTTTAGGTATCTGAAACCATTCATGAGCGCGAGGATAAGGGTAGAGCTGTCCTGGCATTAATCAGTGCGTGGTTTGTCGGCCATCAGGCAGGGGAAATGCGAGTAAAGAGACACTCAACGGAATAGGAAGCGTGGATCAACAAGGATTTTATCAATTAAGGGTAATGTGGGCGCTGACACTTGATCGAATGAACACATCTATGACATACGCAGAGGTAGGGAGCATCATTGGGAGGAAAGCATTGTCTAAAGAAAAACTCTGTTGTAGGTGGCTTCTAGCGCGACTACACCTAAATTTCTAGGCAATGCTAAGCACTAGCTCCACTCGAAACCCTCACGACTTAAACAACTTTGTGGCAAGTGCTTTCTACGAGCTTACAATAGCCAAACCATCAGCGTTCCACATATTTTGATTGATTGTCATTCCTTCCTATCAAGCTCTTCGCAAGCTAAGCTCATGAGAAGATCGAACTTCATTCGAGCCTCATTATAGCAAGGGTATTATCCATCAAAGTAAAGCCAGTCTAGGAACATCGTTATGGTCCTCCATTACTCGGTCCTCCAAATAGAATCCATGCATGTTCATCCCCGAGCCTGCAATTCATCCAAGAGAGTGGGGCTTGCATCAACTTCGCAGAGTCTTACGAGCCTACCTCGTTACGGCTTGCAGTCGAGCACGATCATTTGAACGTGGTTCAACTTCTAATCCAAGAACGAAACACCAGATCCATAGACGATCTAGAAGCTTTGTTGGTAGCGATATCGAGAGAACATTTAGACATAGCTTATGCGTCGTGTTACGCTAGTACGTTCGTAAGAGATATTAGAGAGAATTATGCTATCGAAGAGATTTGTAGACGTCTTTAGACAATGTAAGCAATTACTTGATAACAAGAATTGCAACTATAAACAATCTTATGTTCAATAAATCTTTATAGATGATTCAATGAATTAAAGTAACAATAAGTAAAGACTTAAGATAAGTTGAACACGATTCATAAGAAAGTTGTATTCGAGATCTATATATACTAATAAGATTTCTCTATGTTTAGAATGCTTAATATGTTTAATGTTTAAGCTCATTAAGCTTTTTAAACATTGCTTAATAGATTTAGTTGTTAAGATTATTAAATATGTTAAATTTATACGTATTTATATTTTGTATTACGAAGTTTTAAGAGCTTCTTATATTAATTTAATTCTAAATAAAAACTTAATAAAATAGTTTTAATTTTGCTTCTTTAAGATTTGCTTCACTTTATATTTGCTTTCTTTCTAAACTTTGTAATAAGATTTTTTTTATATAAATATATTAGGATCGACTAATTTCAATAATAAAATATAAAATACTAGAAATACTTTAACATCTTTAAATAAGTCGAGTTCGTAATTAATTTCTTTGTCTTCTTAATAAAAAACAATTTAACTTTGACATAATTTAATTTCTTGCTTAATTTTCTTGTCTCAAGATTTTTTATAAAAAAATATATTTTATTTTATTTCTTTAATTAAGATGTTGTTTTTCGTTTTTTGTTCTAATATTTAATTGATTTTTCTTGCATTTTTAAGATGTTATCGTATATCTTTTTAAGTGTTGTTACTCTTTTAATAATTAATTAAACTAATAAATGCTTTCGTTCTTTCTTAAAGAAATTAAATTCTTTGTTATAATTAAACTAGTCGCGTTAATCTAGAAATGTTACGTGCAAATGTTAAGACTTAAGTTAAAAAAAATTCGAAGAATCGAATCGCTTAAAGTAATTTAATTGATTACTATAAATAGTTTAGCGCGAAGCACGTTAAACTACTTTGAGCGATTCGATTTCAAAAAATCGTTACAATCTAATCTTGACGTTAGATCGAATTAGAGAGATAATATTATAACTTGACTTAACAATTAATCTAGTTATAATTAACAAAGAATAAAGTTATTTTAATAATATTTAAAAAATTTGCATTTAATGCTAATTAAATTATAAATAATAATAATATTTAATTATTTTAAGTATTGTTAACATAATGTCGCAAATATTGCTTAAGACTTTAATTTATTCTTTTTATTTAATTATTTATGATTAAATAATAAATAATAAATATTTGAAGTCTTGTTTTTAACATTAATAAAAATATCTTTTAATAATTAAACGTAATTAATTTGTTTTTGTTATTAATTAATTGTTTAAGTATATTGTAATATTATATAAATTAATTTATTACAATATATTTTAATTGTTTTGCTATAAACTTTTTCTTACATACAATAATATATAAATACTAAATAAGTTTATTAATTATTATTAATATTAAATTATATTTGTTTTTAATTAATAAGTTTATTAATTTAAACAACTTAATAATAAAGTTTATTGTAATTTTATCTTATAACAATTTAGATAATTTTTAATATTAAATTTCGTTATAGTTTATGTATATATTATATTTGTTTTGCTAATAATTAAAACATCATTTAATATATATATTGACAACTTATTTTATTTGAAAAAACTAATAATGCTAACGTAAAAACTAAAGAGTTTTAATTATTTTTAAGTGTTTTTGCAATAATTTATTATAATGTTCTTTTATATATTTGTTAATTTTGTAGATAAATATTACAATTTTTCTTTCTTTATTAAAAATTCTTTCTTATTGTTTTTAAGTATTTGTAAGATAACATTTAGCTCGTATTTATTTATTAATAATAATTTGTTTTGATTAATCTTAAGTATATTATAATTAAACGATTTCTTCGTTTCTATATAATTATTTCTTTTATTAAGTATATTTGCTTTATTATTATTTTTATCTAATATATATTATATTTTAAACTTGTATTGTTTAAGTTACTTTAATTATCGCATTTATTTTTTCTTAAATTATTTAATAATAATAAAATGTAAAAAATTCTTATAATTTATAAAAATTGTAAGTTTTAATAATTCTTCAATATATACTTTTTATAATTTTAGAAAAATTACAATAATAAATAATTTTTTATTATAAATATTGTAATTTTGTTTAATTAACAAATGTTTTTTTAAAAAATATGTTATTAAATGTTACATATTTTTATACTTTTAATTAAAGTATACATTAATAATTAAATTTAATGCGTTAATTTTAATCTTATTTAATAACTATAAATTGTACATCTTTAATACTAATTTCTCTAAACATTTTAACTTAAGATTCTAAAATAATTTCTCTTTTATTAATCTTTATATTTATAACGTTTTTTTTTTCGTAAAATTCGTTAATAATATTACGTTAACGAAGTAGTTTTTAATAAATTTCTTGTTGTAATTTATAAAATCTAGAAAGAATTAAATTTTCTTAACGTTAATAAATAATTTTTATTCTTTAATTGCTTTTAACTTTTTAAAATTCATGCATACTTTATATTGTTTAACGACAAATTTAAGAAAATTAATTTCTTTTTAATAAAACTTGCATTTTTTTAATTTAAAATGTAGATTTTTTCTATTTAAATATTTTAGTATTTTGAAAATATAATTTATATATTCTTTTAAAATATTTAAGTAAATTATAATGTTATTTAAGTATATTATAACAAATTAACTTAAATATTGTTGTAATATATTATTAATTATTTCTTAATACGTTGTCGAGACGTTTATAAGTTTAAACAACATTATTATACATTTATATAATTTATATTGTATACAAAAGACTATCTTTTACTCTTTTCTTGATTTTATTCTAATTTAGTTGTACGCTTCTTATAAATTTAATTTAATAAAATATTTTGCTTCGAACAATTAATCTTGAAGTTCGTTAATATTAAATAATAAATATTAATTTTTTACTATAATATTGTTTAGCTTTTAATAATTAATATATAAATAAAAAAATTCGTTCTTTTTAAATATAAAAAGAATTAAATATTTTATCTATAATTGAAAATTTTTTATAAATTCTTTTTTTTTCGTTTTTTGTTAAATATTCGCGAAGTATTTTTAATTTTTTTTCGAATAAAGCATATATAAGTTTAAATGTAAATTGCTTATTTAATTTAAGTTTAATCTTATAATTTTACGATTAATATTTAAATAAAATCTTAATTGTTTTCTTTTTCTAAAATAGATACTTATAACTATTATATATTTGTAATATATACTTTAGCGATTTTCTCGTTATACTAGATAGTCTAAAGCTCTTAGAAAATTCGCAATTTTCTTTATTTACTTTAATTTAATAATTTAATTAATCTTTATTAATGTTTATTAAGTTAAACTTTATTAAATTTATTTTTTACAAAAATATAAACTCGCTATTTGAAATTAAGTTTTAATTTAAATTTTTATCTATTATTAAACATTATTAATGTATAAATTAAATGTAAATTGCGTAATTACATCGTACAAATCTAAGTACTTATATATTTTAATTAACTTTTAAATTATATTACTTTAATTAAGACATTTCTAGAACAATATTATAAATAATTGTTTTTATTATATTAAAAATTAGTTTCTCGTAATATTACTAAATAACTATTAATAGTAACTTCGTTTCTTTATTTATTCTTTTATTTTCTACAAATAATAAATTTTTATTTACAATTATTAGATTATAAGCGTTAAAATTCTTTCGAATAAAATACTTTTTTCTCTTTACAAAAGCTTTAGTTATAAATTACTTATTGTATTAAAATTAATTATTATTATAAATTAACAATCGTTAATCTTAATTAATGTGATAAAATATTATGTGTACGTTATTAAGTTTAGTTGTTATTATTAAGCTAATATATTGCATTTCTCTAATATGCTCTTTATTAAAAAAATTGAATTTTTTTTTGCTTTTATATTGTAACTTTTGCTTCAAACGTTTATTTACGTTAAGTTTTCTCTTATTGCTAAATTGCTAACTTTAATATTCTTAAAAACTAATTAATTTTATTCTTTTCTTTTAAATAAATTTAGCATAAGTCGTTGTAACAAGTTGTTTAATTAAGATTTACATATATTGTAAAATTCAATTCTTTTATTATTATATTAAATATGTTCTTTTTTATAATAACATTGCTTTTTAGTTTCTTTTCGTATTTGTTTATAATCTTTAATAAGTTAATTAAAGTCTTAAAATAATTCGTAACGTTTTTTATACATTTGTAAAAATTCTTCTAATTATATTCTTCGTTTAAGTTAATAATTAAGCTATAAGATTTAATAATTTTCTAAAATGCTTAATTAATTTTCTACGCAAATGCGAATATCTTATTTAATAATGTTTTATCTAAAACTTTTTATAATTAATTTAAATTCTTTATTAAATAATAATTGTTATTTAATCTAATTTTAAAAATGTTTATCTCTATATTAATTTTCTTTCTAATGTCGTTCTAGTTATTAAATATCTTTCTTAACATAACATTAATTTGTTAACAATTTATTAAGTTTCGTAATTAATAATCTCTTGCGAAGTAATTTAATTTGTTAAATAAATAATATGTTTTTTAAAATTTATTATTTTGCTCTTTTCTAAAGTTTTTCTCTTTGTGTTGTTAAGTAAAATCTAGTTTTATAAATGCAAATTTACGATAATTTAAATTATTATACTTCTAATTAGAACAAAATTCTTTCTATTAATATTTAATCGTTAACTTAAAGAAGATTTCTATTCTTTTATAAAATTAATTGTATTGCTTTTTTATAATTCTCTTATATAATTTATTGTCAAAATTAATAATTACTTCGATAAAATCGAACATATTATTAATAAATTTGTTATCGCATATAATTTTGTTTTTAAGATTATTTTTAAAATTTTATTAAAACATTGTTATAAATACAACATTATTTTACTTAATAAAATTAATATATTTTTAAAATCTTGTTACGTAATTTGTTACAAAGATTCGTTAAATTAAGTACTAAATTATTTTTTTCGCAATTTATTTTTTATTAAATGTTTCGAAGATTTTTCGAAATTCTTTTTTAAAGTTATTAAAGTTTATAAACATTATACAAGAATTTTTATTATAATTTTTTAAATATTTGTGTAAATTTAACTTGAATTAATATTAAACTCTTTCTTTAAAAAATATAAATGCGAAAATTGTCTTCTTGTTTATTAAAATAAAATAAAAGATAAAATATATATTTATTTGCATAAGTTAATTCTTTAAATCGATTTAATCTTTATAATAGACGTTAGACTTATTAATTTTTATCTTATTGTCTTTATTAATAAAGAATTGACGTAATATTATTAAGTTAATGTTTAAGATAAAGACACATTAATTTAATACAAACATTCTTAAAATATTTAAAGTATTACGCTAATACGTTTGTAAAGATATTAAAGACAATAATATTATTAAAAAGATTTGTAAACGTCTTTAAACAATGTAGATAATTATTTAGTAACAAGAATTGCAATTATAAATAATCTTGTATTTAATAAATTTTTATAGATAATTTAATAAATCAAAGTAACAATAAGTAAAAACTTAAGATAAGTTAAACACAATTTATAAAAAAGTTGTATTCAAGATCTATATATATTAATAAAATTCTTCTATGTTTAGAATGCTTAATATATTTAATGTTTAAACTTATTAAATTTCTTAAACATCGTTTAATATATTTAGTTATTAAGATTATTAAGTATATTAAATTTATATATACTTATATCTTGTATTACGAAGTTCTAGAAACTTCTTATATTAATTTAGTTCTAAATAGAATTGTAATACGTCGTTAGATTTTAACATAAATTTAAATATAATAAGATTCTTAATTATTATTTTTAAAGAAACAATAAATAGATTGCGCAACTTTATTTAATATAATTATTTAATTAATAAATTATTAAGTTAAATGTAATTAAAAAGCATAAATATAACTTATTCGAACAAGTAATATTTGTTAATTAAATTACTATTTAAAATTAAAATAATAATTTAATTTAAAATAATTTAATTAATGTTTAAAACAACTAGTTTAATTTCTTTTTTTATTTTATTTCTATTAAAAGTAACTTAATTATTACAATTTTAATGTTAAAAAAAATGTAAAGCGAATCTTACAAGCAATATAATTATTGCAACAACTTTCGTAATAACGCATTGCATAAAACAACAATATAAAGAGAATTAAAAAATCTTTGAATTTTAATATTTAAATTGCAAATATTCTCGCAATTGCTTAATTAAGCTTGCTTAGCATAAGCAAATAATATTTTAACGTTTAATATAAAGTATAATGTAATTTTACAACTAACTTTCGCAAAAGTAATTAAATAATTATATTAAATAAAGTTGCGCAATCTATTTAATACTTAATAAATATATATCTTATGCAAGATATTTTATAGATCGAAATGTAAACTTTAATGTAAGAAAGAATAAACGCTTTTATAAACGAGTTTAATACTTAATATTATTCCAAGCAATTATTAACATAAATCTCGAAGATATTATGAAGATTTTATTAATTAAAGAGACAAATCTTAACAATAAACTAGATAGAAAACCAAGTTGTTATCTTGTAAAAATTATAAATAATTGTTATAACACAACTTTAGTTTTAATCGTTTAACTTAAAAATATACATATAATTAATCTTCGTTATAAGTAGTTAATATTTCGAAACAATTAATTGCTTATAATGCGAGATTGTTTACATTAAAGATCTTAATATTTAATTACGTTAAACTTAATTTAATTAACGCTTATCTTTTATTTAAACAAGATTACGTATTTACATAAAGCAATAAAATAAGAAGAAAAAAGTACATTAAACAATTATCTATTTATTGCAAAATCTAATATACTTTCTTATAAATCTCTTGAATGTAATTAAAATCTAAAACATATTTTTTAAATATTTAGAATTAATTATGTAATTAATTGTATAATATATTTATTAATTGAAAGTTATTTAATTATTATTAAATGTCTTTGTACGTTCTATTGTTCTTTTATATAGATTTAAACGTCTAATTATTTTTTCTCGTTATTCTTTTGTTGTTTCTTGTATAATTAAAGTATATTTAAAGTTTCTAGAGTTAAAATAATGTTAATTCTTGATATATTTATCTTTGTCTTTATCTTTGTTTTCTTTGTCAATATTTCGATAAATTAATATTAAATTATAATATTTGTTACAATATTTATATTGTTGTTTATTACTATCTTAATAATAAAACTTTCATAATAGATTAAATTAAGAACGAAGAAATTTAATACATATTAATTGCGTTTAAGAGCAATAATATTTTTGATTATCTATATATAAGCATATTGTAATGCTTACTTTATCTTAGATAATTTAATTATTTGTTTTTTATAAATTTTATTTTATTGTCTTTTAATAGATACAACGTAATTCGTCGTTAATATTGTAGATTTAAGTTAATAATTAACAATAGTATTAATAATAACATTAAACTTCTATACTTTTATTATTTATTTTATTGTCTTAAAAGTATTTATTGCTTTATGTAGATTGCGCTTAATAGATTTTGCATTATATTTATTAACACAATATTAAAGTTGTTGCTTTCTATATTAGATTTTTTAAGTAATAATAATATTTTAATTAAGCAATTAATATAAGCTTGTAATATTAATTAATAGAAAAATAATTTTAATATTTTGCATAAAATTATTTTCTTTTTTTCGATATATATTAATATTAGCTTTGTAAGTTACAAAGTTATGTATTAAAAATATACACTTTTAATTGTTTATTTCTTGTTGAAATTAATTTAAATACTTTTTAAATATTTTTGTAATTATTTAAACTTTACAATTAAATTATTATATTATTTGTAAATTGTTCGCATTACTATTATAAATACTAAAGACATAAAAATTATTAACATTATTTATTATTCATAATTTAAGTTTATGCAATTTAGTAATATTGTAATATAAAATAATAATAATTTTTTTTTAATTTTTTTTAATATCTTTAGTAGATTTGTTTAATAATATTGTCTCTAATATTGTTATCTAGAATAAATTTATTTTGTTTATGTTGTAGTAATTATTAAAGAAGAAGTTAGAATCTAATAAACTCTTAATATTGTTTTGTATATTTTTTAGATTCTTTGCAAATTGTTCGCAATTAATTTGATTAAATTTATTATATTAATAACGCTTTTATATATAATAGCGAGCTTTATATTTATTAAGTTATTTTATTAACGTTTTAAATTAATTTTATATATAAAAAGAAAAAACTAAACAAAGCTTTTAATAAAAGAGTATTATTATTTTCTTTAAAACAACTTTAATAATAGATATACGTTAATTTTTCTTTTGTATTTGTTATTTAAATAATGTGTTTTTTATTTTTATTTATTTATTAGTGCAATTACAATTGTAAGTAGCTTAAATTTAATTATTTAAGTAGATATTTTTCTAACTAGTTTATTAACATATATAGATGTTATTAATTAAATTATCTTTGTCAAATTAAGTCTTAAAGACAATTGCAAACTTTTTATAAAATAACAATCTAGTTTCGCGAAAAGCTTGCGAAAAGTAAAGATTTCGTAATTATTTTTCATAGTATAAAGAATAGACAATTTGTTGTCGCTTTAGCAATAATGTTATTATAGTTAAAAGCGATTGCGAAGAATTTGTTCTATACTTAATTAAGATAAATGCACGCAATAAAGTAGTAAAAGAAGACATCTTAAGACTATACGAAGTACGAAGACAAGAAATGTAAAAAATCTAATTAGAATTTGATCGATAAAGCCTGCATTACAAGGGATTTTTCTTTATTTTCTCTATAAGTAGTCTCATCAAAATAAGCGGGGATCTATCGCCTCTCTCTATAGACTAAAACTGCGATAATCATCATCAAAATCGACTATTTTCATCATATTTGCTGTCTGTAAGACGATACTGCCTATAAAGCGACTACTTATAGCGAAGATTAACTGTATCATACTAGCACTTCTCGACCATAACGCGAATCTTGACTGTTGTAGACCTATAACACCATCACAAATAGCTATCGAAGCAGAAAATCTACCTGTAGCAAGACTGCTGCTAAACAAGAGCGCGAATGTTTGTGCAAATAGTAATGGAAGAACTGTATAGTCTTTCGCAGCTTTAAGGCTCCAAGACACTATATTGTTCATAAAGCTTCTTCTTGACTATGAAGCGAACGTGAATTTCTGCCCAGATCTAGATTCTTATTCGTGACAAAGATATAAATCGACTCTGATCATCGCTGTTAAATCTTTTAATCTGAACGATGCACGTTTTCTTCTTAACAACGACGCAGAATTGACTAATTTCAGTCAATGTCAATGCAAGACAGTCTTGGAACTAGCTGTCTCAAACGGCAATCTTCTTATCTTCGACTTTCTCATCGCGAGAGAAGCAGAGATGCAGAAACTTGTTGACTCAGAAGTTGAATGCGTGCCTTCGACTAATAAGTATTTCTTCTTCATCAAACTTGATGTCTTGCAAAGTAATTCAGTAACAAATACGATAAGCACAATCAAGTGAGAACATTCTGGGAGTTTCAACTTCATCTGCCTGGCGCATAATAAAACAGTGTGAAAGAGCTCTAATATGTTGCAAAGACATCAGTCGATTGTTCTGTTATGTCATTGAGATCTCTTATTGGCTCAAAGCGAAGCTCTTTAGCAATACTGACTGTACAGTCTGCTCTAAATCACACACTAACAAGTATGAACGATCTACAACGGCAATCTTATCCTTGTTCGGCGCTTACTAGAAGTCGAATGTGACATCAATCAACCACATTCGAATTATGAGCTCTCACGATACTTAGCAGTAGATCAAGAACATAATTCTATTGTTCGATTCCTCCTCGAATCTGGCGCGAATATTGAAGGAGAGAAATCAAACGACATGCGTACTGCCGTGCAAGCCGCAGCTAAGAACGATCATGTGACGATTGTTCACATCTTACTTGAACGCGAAGCAGATGTTAACGTCTGTAATGCCAAAAGAGAAACAGCTGTTGCACGTGCTGCTAACGAAGATAACATTCTCATGATAATGCTTCTGCTAGAACGTGATGCGAAAGTCCACCTAGCTAATACGATCGAAAGCTCGCTGTCCTATGCTGCTGCGCATGCTGGCGAAAAGACTGTGAAGCTATTACTTGAACTCGATGTACACTTCGAGATTAACTCAATAAATGCGTTGATGATCGCAATACATCGTGGCAAAGAAGACATTGTTCGAATCATTCTGCATCATGCTGTCGACTTCGATCACGCATTAGCTCGATCGATCGTAAAAGCAGCGGAGATCGATCACAACGAGATGATTAATCTTTTATTGACACATGACGTCGACATCAATAGTATTATTGAATTCGAACGACTTGGAAGTTTTTATATCTCCGAGCTCTTTCTTAATGCGAAGCAAATGATCACCCCTCTAAGTGAGACGACCCGACTGAATCAAAGATCAACGATGAAGCTGCTTCTCGACCGAGAGACCAAGCCTAATGTGAATGATGATCAGGCTCTTCAATCATGCATTGAAGTGTTTGATACCAGCCTTAGCTCGATGAAGCTTCTGCTAAAATACGGCGTCGACGTTGATACCACGAGAGAAAAACATGAATCTGCGCTGAATGCCACTTGCTCCAAAAATAGGATTAACATAGTTCGAAGATTGTTAAACTTGAAGACGAACATAAATGCACCAATAAGTAGATTGATTTCGTCTTTGATCAACAGCAAATCGCTGATGTATATTTCACAGACAACAAGTACGGAAGCCCACTTCATGTAGCGACGAACAATAATAACATGAAGCTTATTCAAGCTCTTCTTCAAAACGCAGCGGATTCTCACCAACATAGTCCCGAGCATAAAAGTGTGCTTCATGCAAATGCAATTTTATTGCAGCTGAACGATCGCAATCTAGCGATTTTCTGCCTATTTCTGCGGTTAGGGGTCAACGTCAACCATGAAGGAGAGTCTTTAGTGACGCCTCTTCAAGCCGCGACATATATCGAGAGTATAGAAAAGGTTCGAAGACTGCCCAAGCATGGCGCAAGAGTAACTACTAGCATTCAGGAAAGCCGTTGTGGTACTGCACTTCATGCAGCGGTGACCAAGTGTCGTATCAAGATTGTCTAAATGCTTCTGAACAAAGGGCCGAACTTAAATGCTAAAAGCGGTATTCATGGGACGACCATACTGATTGCGGCGGCGAGCTTAGGGGTGTCCCACGAAATCGAGAGCCAGAGAATCATATATGGCAACGCGCCGATGATGAGATTTCTGCTAAGAAAAGGTGCGAACGTCAACGATTAGTGCGAAAAGACAGAGACAGTTCTGCAGAGTGTCATGAGTCTCGAATCTGAAGTAGACGAAGAGCGATCTTTGAGCGTTGTCATTCTTTTACTGAAGCACAAGCCGATATCAATGCAATGACCTCGAGGTTTGACACGGCGTTGCATGCTGCAGCCTGCAACGGCTTCCTAAGTATAGTGAAGCTACTGCTTGAAAATGGTGCTAATGTCAAGCTAAGAGGTGGAGAGTATGAAACGCCATTGATCGCGGCCATAATCTCGATGGCGGGAATACCGTCATATAGGTCGTACGACTTTGAAAGGTGGGAGAAGATCGTCCAAGTACTTCTGGTGAAAGGCGTCGACGTGGATGTAGGAAGTGAGAAGCTTGATACTGCGCTAGAAGAGACGAGTAGAGGTGAGATAATGCTCTACAAACCAAAGAAGCTTTTAATGCTATATACGATGTAATAAAACTAGGTTTGCCAGTGAGAGATAGAAACACCCTCGAAATAATGGCAGGCGCCTGTTACTATAATGCTAAGGGTAACAAAAGAAGACATCAAAAAAAGCTATAGAAATAGAAGATAATGTTGTGACGAAACAACGCGTTAGAATTGACTTCCACTTTATGTAGCTAGCAAACAATAGATAACTAATCTATCTTAATTAGTAATGCACACTTATTATTTATCGCATCGCTTACTAGCAATAATTATTATAAATAACAATGAATAAAAATTCTTATTTATAGTTAATAACGCACTAGTAGAGAAAATATCTATTAATAGTATATCTAATACTTAACAACAATAAATAATTATTAAATCTAAAAATTAATTGCTATTAATAAAACTTCTAAAGCTAGTATAATATTTAGAGAAAAACTAAAAAAATATAGAAATCTTAGAGCTTTTAATATATTTTTAGTAAAGATTTGATTATTTTTTATCGAAATCTTAAAAATATAATATTAATTATATATTTACTAGAAAGACTTTAATAAAAATATATTGAAAATATAGAAATTATATAAATTTTTTTTTAATATAAATATTATTGCAAAACAATATTATAAGTTATATATTAATAAATATTATTTATTGTGTATTGCTCTTTACAAGACAATTAAAAAGAAAAAATCTATTAATAGAATTAAAATAATTAAGATAGCTTAATTCTTAAATATCTTAAATTTAGAATTAAGATAATTAAGATAATTAAAATCTTAAATATCTTAAATATCTTAAATTTTAAATAATAAAAAGATTTATAACTTTTGAACGCAACTTTCTTATAAATTATATTTAATTTATTTTAAGTTTTAATTTATTATTATAATTATTAAGTTGCAATCTCTTGTTATTAAGTAATTAATTATATTATCTAAAGACATTTATAACTTTTTTCGATAATACAAATTCTTTCTAATATTTTTTACAAAAGTATTAGTATAATATTTTAAATATTTTAAGAATATTTGTATTAAATTAACGCATTTCTATCTTAAGTATTAGCTTATTAATATTATGTTAATTAACGTTTAATATTATGTCAATTAACGTTTAATAAAGATAATAAGATAAAAATTAATAAATCTAATATTTATTATAAAGATTATATTAACTTAAAGAATTAACTTATACAAGTAAATTTTTGTTTTATTTTCTATTTTATTTTAACAAATAAAAAGACAATTTTTGTATTAATATTTTTTAGAGAAAGAGTCTAGCATTAACTTAAGTTAAACTTACGCAAATATCTAAAAAATTATAACAAAAATTCTTATATAATATTTACAAATTTTAGTAATTTCAAGAAAAAGCTTCGAAGAATCTTCGAAACATTTAACAAAAAACAAATTGTAAAAAAAATAATTTAATACTTAATTTAACAAATTTTTGCAATAGATTACGTAGCAAAATTTAAAAAATATATTAATTTTATTAAGAAAAACAATATTGTATTTATAATAATATTTCGATAAAACTTTAAGAACAATTTTAAGAACAAAATTATACGTAATAATAAATTTATTAGCAATATATTTAATCTTATCGAAGTAGCTATTAATTTTAACAACAAATTATATAAAAAGTTATAAAAAAACAATACAATTAATTTTATAAAAGAGTAGAAATCTTCTTTGAGCTAACAATTAAATTTTATTAGAAAGAATTTTATTCTAATTAAAAGTACAATAATTTAAACTATTGTAAACTTATATTTATAAAATTAAACTTTATTTAACAATATAAAGAAAAGAACTTTAAAGAAAAATAAGATAACAAATTCTAGAAAAAGTGCTATTTATATAATAAATCTAGTTACTTTGCAAGAGATTGTTAAAAACTTAATAAATTGTTAACAAATTAATGTTATATTAAGAGAAATATTTAAGAGTTAAAACAATATTAAAGAGCAAATTAATATAGACATAAATATCTTCAAAACTAAATCGAATAACATCTATTATCTAGTAGAGAATCTAAATTAGTTATAGAAAGTTCTAGATAAAATGTTATTAAGCAAGATATTTATATTTATGCAAAAAGTTAATTAAGTATAACCTAATCGTTGGGTTCGATTTCGCGAGGGAATCGCTAAGTAATTGGACTCAAGAAGCTTAACTTTAAAAAATCTTAAATTTTAAAAAATTCATAACTTTCTTGTATTTTATACGTATTTTATCAAAATTATGTCGTTTTGTAGAGAATTTAGCGTGCTTTTAAATAGAAAAAGAATTACTCGATTTAATTTAGTTTGCGTAGCGCAATTAATTAATTTAGCTTCGAGTTAAACGAAGAAATCTATTCGAATCCTTGGATTAAACAAATGTTCGATCTAGTTTAACAATCACACTAATTAAGTACTTTAAAAGACTATTAAATCTTACAATTTAATTATCGACTTAAATAAAGAGTATAACTAAAAGAACATTTATAAATATATAAAATATATTATAAATTATCTTAAGACTTTAATTAGCTTATCGAAGATTATAAATAAATACAAGAAAAAGCTAGAAATTAATACTACTATAGAAAAGAATTTATCTAAGATTATTATAGAACAACTAAATCTTAAGATATATACAAATCTTAATTAAATTGCATATTATAACAATATATATTAAACTTATCTAGAAGAAAAGAATAAAATTAACTAATTTTCTAGAAAATTAAAGTTAACAATCTAGCAATAGAAGAAAGCTTAGCGCAAACAAACGTTTAAAGCAAAAGTTATAATAAAAAAGTAAAAAAAAGATTAAATTTTTTAATAAAGAGTATATTAAAGAAATGCAATATATTAGCTTAATAGTAATAACTAAACTTAATAATATATATATAATATTTTATTATATTAATTAAAATTAACAATTGTTAACTTATAGCAATAGTTAATTCTAATATAATAAATAATTTTATAACTAAAGCTTTTGTAGAAAAAGAAGAATACTTTATTTAAAAAAAGTCTAACGCTTATAATCTAGTAACTATAAATTAAAACTTGTTATTTGCAAGTAATAAAAAAGTAAACAAAGAAAAAAAAAACTATTAATAGCTATTTAGCAATATTACAAAAAACTAATCTTTAATATAGTAAAAATAATTACTTATAATATTGTTCTAGAAATATCTTAATTAAAGTAATACAATCTAAAAGTTAATTAAAATATATAAGTACTTAAATTTGCGCAATATAATTACGCAATTTATATTTAATTTATATATCAATAGCGTTTAATAATAGATAAAAGATTAAGTTAAAACTTAATTGCAAATAGCAAGCTTATATTTTTGCAAAAGAATAATCTAATAAAATTTAACTTAATAGATATTAATAAAAGTTAACTAGATTATAAAGTTAAAGTAAATAAAAAAAATTACAAATCTTCTAAGAGCTCTAAACTATCTAATATAATAAAAGAATTGCTAAAGTATATATTGCAAATATATAATAATTAAGAATATATATTTTGAAAAAAGAAAACAATTAAGATTTTATCTAAATATTAATTGTAAGCTTACAAGATTAAATTTAAATTAAACAAACAATTTATATTTAAATCTATATATACTTTATTTAAGAAAAAGCTAAAAATACTTTGCAAATATCTAGCAAAAAACAAAAAAAAAGAATTTATTAAAAATATCTAATTATAGATAAAATATTTAATTCTCTTTATATTTAAGAAGAACAAAACTTTTTATTTATATATTAATAATGTAATTGTTAAGTCGAGTTTTAACTCAATTAAGTTAACTTGTTCAATTCTAATTCTAGAATTGAACAAATTTTCTAGCTTAACAAGATAAGACGAACGAAGAATGTGTGTCAAATATTTAACTTAACTTACTTAATTACGTGACGTTACGTAATGCGCTAACTCGATTAAGCTAACGTAGAGTCTACGCTAATCGCATATAATTAGCGTAGACTCTTGCATTAACTTAATTAAGTTAGTTCATAAATAAAATAAGATAAAATAAAATAAGATAAGCGAATGCTAACGCGACGAAGTTAGCTTAGATTCTTGACATTAACTTGATAAAACTCGACTCTAGAATTAAGTTCGCGTCTTAATTCTAGCCCAACCCTACGAGATCTAAGAGAATAGATCAAGTTAAGAAAAAAATGTTCGATTCGACTTAACGATCATACTAGTTAAGAAAAAAGTGTTCGACTTGACTTAACAATTACACTATATATTAATTATTAAAAGCTAAACAATATTATAATAAAAAATCGATATTTATTACTTAATATTAATAAGCTTTAGAATTAATTATTTGAAGTAAAATACTTTATTAAACTAAATTTACAAGAAATATATAACTAGATTAAAATAAAGATAGAAGAAAAATAGAAGATAATTTTTTGTATATAATATAAATTATACAAATATATAATAATATTATTTAAACTTACAAATATTTCGACAATATATTAGAAAATATTCAATAATATATTATAACAATATTTGAATTAATTTGTTATAATATACTTAATTAATATTATAATTTACTTAAGTATCTTGAAAAAATATAAAAATTATATTTTTAAAGTATTAAAATATCTAAATAGAAAAAATCTATATCTTAAATTAAAGAAATACAAGTTTTATTAAGAAGAAATTAACTTTCTTAAATATGTTATTAAACAATATAAAATATATATAAATCTTAAAAAGCTACAAGCAATTAAAGAATAAAAACTATCTATTAATATTAAGAAAGTTTTATTTTTTCTAGATTTTATAAATTACAATAAGAAATTTATTAAGAATATAATGCTAATTCTTAATAATTAATAAATATATTATTAATGTTAAGTTATCGTAGTAACAACTTAACATCGTACAAAATTTTCTTTCTAAAAATTCTCTTATAAAATTTTTTACAAATTAATGTCTCTCTAAATTGCAATTCTATATATTATATAATCTTGTCTTTAATATATTAATATAACAATATCTTGTTATATGTTTGTACACAATCTTATAATATTAATTTGTCGCAATCTTTATAAGCAATTATTCGACAAAATAGTTAATTTAATACGCAATATAAAATAAAATTAAAAAACAAACAAGAAATAAGCAATATTTTAGCGCTTTTAAAGTAACGAAAATGCGAATAATTAATTTGTTTCTAATAATATTACGAAAATTTACATTATATTACAAGAAGAAATTTTGTAAAATAACAACGCTATATAGTTGTTGCAATTTAAAAAAACTATTAACTACGAAAAACTTTTAATTAAAAAGAAAATAAAAAGATATAAACTTTAAATAAAGCGAGAGCTTTGTATTGTTTAAGCAAGAAACAAACTTCTTTTAAAATTGCTTTATAAAAACAAGATTAAAGCAATAAATTCGCATTGTTTACGCAAAGATTATTTCGATAACAAAACTAGTAAATTAATATTAAAAAAACAACGTTTTGCTTGTTTTATAAGATTGACTTAATTAAATCTTTACTACAAAAAAAACTTTAAAAAATAAAAGAATTAAATTCGAAGTACAAGAAACTTCTTCGAAATTAATAAAGATTAATTCTTAATAAAAAACTTAAAGATTTACTAGATTTAATAATATCTTTACGACACGTTAATAACACAATAAAAAAACTATAAGAACAAATAAATAAATAAATAAATAAAATTAAAAAGTAAAATTAAAAACAATTTGCACAATATCTAATTAATTTTATTAAAAATTTAAAAAATTATTATTTTATCTTTTTTCGCAAGTATAAGAAAATTAAGTAAAGTTAATTTTAAAGTACTAATAACTTTGTAATTTATATTAATATATTAAAGATAAATCTTAACAAATATACTAAACGTTAATAGCGTAATTATCTTTTATATTATCTAAGAAGAAATTTTTGTAAAAAAAATAACAATGTAACTTAAATTCTTAAGACGAAAAATACTCTTATTACGTTAATATAATGTATAAAAAATAATAAAACGTTCGCTAAACGCTAGTATTACGCAATAAGAATAAACTTAAGACTTAAGTATTAAAGATTAAAAGAAAATTTAATATTAAATTTCTTAATAAAAATACTTCAAACAAAAAAAATACAATTAATAAATCTAAAAAAAAAGAAGTTTTAAACACAATTTAAAGCACATTAACTTAACAATTGCGTTGCAACAATACTTGCATTATGTGCAATAAAAAGAACAACTTAGAAATTTTCTTATTTTTGTTGTTATTTAAAATAGAAAAGCTACAAGAGAAGAACTTTATAGCGTTTAAAATTAAGAAATAATTAATATCGCAAATCTTATATTAAGTTTATGCGAAAAAAGATTAATTAATTTATAAAGAAATAATATTCTTCTTTTATATTATTCTAGTTTTCGACAAAATATTACTAAAAAGCGAGTTGCTACATTTGCACTATAATAATGCTCTAACAAAATACTTTAAAATTAAAAAGATATATATTCTTATAAGTAAAAAGTTCTATTAATTAAAGATAATCACAAATATTAATATATATATTAAAGATTGCAACGTTTGTTAACGAAATAAATCTTCGTATTATTATTTCTACAAGAAGTTGATATTGCTTTCTATTCTCTCTTAATTATAAATTAAGATCTTGATAAACTTTGTAACGAAATTGTTTGCTGATTGTTGCAAAAATAATATATTTAACGCAATTCTAATAATAATTGATTAATACTTCAAAATGTCTCTATACATTCTTATTAAATCTATATAATTAACAAAAGATTTAACTAATATTTTATTCAAGAAAATATTGTTTATTTATTTCGAAGTTTGTAAAATTGTTTTTAATTGTAATTTGCTCTTTATTAATAATTAATAATTTGCAATATATTATTATATACGTATTAAATAAAAGTTAAGTATTCTTTTTTACTTTTAAATTAATAGATAAATCGAAAGATAAAGTTAAATATTAAAATATTATTTACGTTGCTATTGCAATTATAAACAAAATAATTAAAATTTATTATTAACTTTAACTTAATATACTTACAATAACACATCGCATACGTTAACTAAAATATTATTTTTCAAATTAATATTTAAATTTGTTACAAATTTTTGTTTTAACTAGAATAACAAAAATTGTTTAAACGTTTTTGTCGCTTAAAATTAAATTTAATCTTTATAAAATAAATGCAATTAATTAATAAATTATTTACAAATTGCGCAATAAACGCAAATTCGAAGTTATAATAAAAAGACTACTTTTAAAAGATATTAAGTTAATAATAAAATTATGCTTTTTATTGGAAATCTTCTAGATATTTGTTTAAAAAAGAAGTTATTTTATAAGTTTACAAAATTGTTCGAAATTAAAAATATAATTAACTTGCAAATATATCGTTTGCGTCTTCTTGTTAAATAGCATATTTATTTCGTCTTTTATATTTTATTATTAGAACTATATTATTGTAACTCAAATATTGTTGTCTCGAAGAATATAATATTAATTAACAAGAATAAGAAGTAAAAAGTAAAAGATATTCTTAATTATAAGTTAAAATATAACAAGTTATAATATTTCGTTCGATAGAAAGAATTTTTATTATATAAAGATAATTAAATATTGAAAAATTATTTCGTAAATGTAAGATAAAAGCTTAAGAAATACGATGCACATAAATTTTTCGAAAAATTAATTACAAAAATTAAAAAATTAAAACTTTATATTTGCTAGACTGATCGTCGGGCCGGGTTATGATATCACCCCTCTGGTCCGACCCGGCGCCAAGATCGAGTCGCGACGATTTTTTGGAATCGAATCGCTCAAATTAGTTTAGCGCGCTTCGCGCTAAACTACTTATAGTAATCGACTAAACTACTTTGAGCGATTCGATTCCTTGAATTTTTTTTGACCCGGATCTTGGCATTTGCACGTGACATTTCCGGGTCAGCGCGACCAGTCTAATAGAGTTTTCTCTTTAAGAATTTTCTCTCAAAATTCTTACAAATTAAGGTCTCTCTAAATTGCAATTCTACATACTATGTAGTTTTATCTTTAGTACGTCAATATAACAACGTTTTGTTACACGTTCGTATATAGTTTTACAAAGAATTACTTTGTTAACGCAATATTATTAACAAATCTTACAAAGGAAAAGACGTTATAAATATAAAAATTAATAAAAGAGAAATTATTTTAGAATCTTAAGCTAGAATACTTAAAGAAATTAGTACTAAAAATATATAATTTACAATTATTAAATAAGATTAAAATCGACGCATTAAATTTTATTATTAAGATATACTTTAATTAAGAGCATAAAAATATATAATACTTAATAATATATCTCTTAAGAAAACTCTTATTAATTAAATAGAATTATAATATTTACGATAAGAAGTTACTTGCTATTGTAGTCTTTCTAGAATTATAAAAAGTATATATCGTAGAATTATTATTAGCAAATAAGTATAAGTTAAATATTATCTTATAAATACTTAAAGACAATAAAGAAGAATTTCTAATAAAGAAAGAAAAACTTTAGATATTTATCGACAAAATCGACAAATATATAAAGAAATATTATAATAAATTATTGCAAAAGCATTTAAAAATAATTAAAATTCTTTAGCTTTTATATTAATATTGTTAGTTTTCTTAGATAAAATAAGTTGTCAAGATATATATTAAACAATATCTTAGTTATTAGTAGAACAAATATAATATATATGTGAGCTATAGCAAAATATAATACTAGAAATTATCTAAATTGCTATAGAATAAAGTTACGATAAACTTTATTATTAAGTTGCTTAAGTTAACAAATCTAGCAACTAGAAATAAATATAAGTTAATACTAATAATAGTTAACAAACTTATTAAGTACTTATATATTATTATATGCAAAGAGAAGTTTATAGCAAAATAACTAAAATATATTGTATTAAGTTAACTTATATAATATTATAATATATTTAAAAAATTAATTAGTAACAAAGACAAGCTCTTTATATCTAACTATTAAAAGATATTACTATTGATATTAGAAACAAGACTTAAAATATTTATTATCTATTACTTAATTATAGATAATTAGATAGAGCAATCAAATTAAAGTCTAAAGCAATATCTAAAATACTATATTAACAATATTTATAGTAATTGAATATTACTTTTATCTATAGCACAACTAACATTTAATGCAAAGATTTTAAATATTACTAAAATAAGTTTATTCTTCGCTAATTATAACAAAGAATTTAATCTCTTTAAAAAAGAGTAAAAGTATCTATTAGCTTAATTAGTTATCGAGAGAATAGCAATATTAAAAAAGATATACAATAATATCTTAAGAATTTAAGAAAAGTTAATTAAGTATTAAAACAAAAAACGAAAAATAATATCTTAATTAAAGAAGTAAAATAAAATATATCTTTTTACAAAAAATCTTAAGACAAGAAAATTAAGCAAAAAATTAAATTATATTAAAGTTAAACTATTTTTTGTTAAAAAGACAAAGAAATCAATTAATTACAAACTCAATTTACTTAAAGATATTAAAGTATTTCTAGTATTTTATATCTTATTATTGAAATTAGCAAGTTTAATTATGTTTTTATAGAATATATTTTATTTCTATTTATAAAAAGAGAAACAATATAAGATTAAAGAAATTCTAAAACAAGAAAATCAAAAATATTTTATTAAGTAGAAAGAATATTTTATCTTCGAAAATACATAGAAGTTATATAAGAATTTAAAGAAATGCTTTAATAAGTTGCGACAATTTTGTTAGCAACAAAATTACTTATAAGAGTTGACAAAATATTAGAAAACAAGAAAGCAAACAATAAAGAATCGATAATAATATTAAATAAAGTTTCGAATATCTCTTTAATATATTTGATTTCTTTCTTATTCTTTTTAATTTTTAAGATATTTTTCGACTTTGCATTATTTATATTTTTTAAACAACAAAGTTATTATTTTTTTGTTTTGTCTTTTGCGCAATCTTTAGACGCAATTCTATTATTTTAATTTTTAGCTTTTTAGTCTTCTAGATAGCTTTATTTATTTTTTAATAATTAGAACTTAAATTATATTTTCGATTCTTTCGATAATACTTCTTATACTTAAGATATTTTCTATTTACTTAATAAGATATATTAAATAAGACGCAAACTTAACAAGAATATATTGTAAAAATAGCGTATTTATAATAACAATTAACAACAAAATTGCAACGTTATTTAGTAATTAGCTTAATTAGTATAGTAAAAAAGAATAAATAATTTCGAAACAAAAATTCTTGAAGAGAAGAAATAATATTACAAGTTGCATATTAATAGATACTATTTGCTACATATTGCTCTTTACAAGATAATTAAGAAGAGAAGATCTATTAATAGAATTAAAATAATTAAAATAGCTAGATTGATTGTTAATTTAATTTTTGATTTTAACTTTTAAAATCGAATTAAATTAACAATTTAACTTTAGAAATTAAATCAAAAATTAATTTAATTCTAACTATTTTAAAATCGAATTAAATCGAATTAAGTCAATTTTTAATTCAAAAATTAAAATTGAATCAAATTGTCAAGAAATCGAAAATTATATTATTATATTAAGAATTACTATTTTTAGACTTATATTATTATAACTTTGGAATTTTAACTAGAATATAATTTGATATACTTCGAAATTACAATTAAACTTGTTTATATTGTTATATAATAATCTACTCGAATTAATTGTTGCTTGTGTTATTATTTTGCATTACTTTTCTATTCTAGAGAAATTCTCTTAATATTTCCGAATTTACAACTATACTTTATTTTATAATAATTTGCTTGATTTAATTGTTACTTGTATTATTATTTTGTATTACTTTTTTATTTCGAAGAGATTCTCTATATATTATTTAAAGATATTGTTTTTATTAATTTTGTTTGCAACATATCTAATTCTTTAAAAGTTTTTAATTAGTTATTATTTCTAATTAAAGAAAATTCTTGCAAATCTATTTTGCGCAATTTGTTATCTAGTAGTTTATGTTCTAATTAATTCGTAATTTAATTCGATTAAAATTTTCTCAATTTTATTTTCGACAATAGAAAAAGAATTCTTTACGAAATATTAAACAAAATTAGAAACAATTTTTCGTTGCTTATATTAAGAGAGAAAAACAAATATATCGAATAAAGTTTAGATATTAACATTTAATTTCAAGAATAATAATTACAAATTGCGATTAACAAGAGTATTTTAAATAAAACTTAATTAAGACTTGTCAATTTATATTAGGCAAAAAAGATTAATATAGAAGCACAATTTAAGTTTTGATACAAATTTGTTCAAGTAACTTCGATTATAGAGAATTTTTCTAAGATTATTTGTAAAAGTTGTTATAAGCTTTTAAATTATTTTATTGCTTACAATTATTTAAGCACAACAAATATAAAGAAACATCTTTAATTTATCTTTTGTTTAAAACGAAAAAAATCTAGATTGCAAATCGCAATTAATTTAGTCTTTAATCGCATAAGTTATAATTAATAATTCAAAAAAATAATAATGCAAAACTAATAAATTATTAAAAGAAAAGTTATATCAATTTGTCGTTCTTCTTTGTTTAAGATAATTGAGAAAATTAATTATGCAAAACTTTTATTAATTTAAAATTACTTTTTCGAATTATCGATAGTTCTTACTTTCGAAAGCTATTAGAAATGCTTTAATTAAAATTAATACTTCTAAATCACACAAAATTATTAAAAATAATTGTCTCAAACTTTGATTAAATTCGTGAGAAAATCAAAATAAATCTTAGAGATACTTGGTGTATTTTTATTGCTTTAAATGTATAATCTAGTTCTTAAAGAATTGTTTACTTAGAAATGTTAATACGTTAAATTAAAATTGCATGTTAGTTTCGCGAACATCTTATTAAATTTACTTCTATTAATATTAAGTATATAAATTGTTAATTAATGTTAAAAGTTATAAAGATCTTGAAGTTTTTTAAAATTAAAGACAAATTTCTTAATCTTGTTATTAATAACGCAAGCAATAATAATACTCTAAAAAACAAATTCGAAAGAGCTTTAAATCGACAAGAATTTTAATAAAACAAATAACAAAATTTTATTTCTTGTTTAACTTATATTATTAATTTAGTAACTTAAGATTTTATTGCGACTTTAAGATTAAAAACAATAATTAATAATATTATTATGCAATTGAAAAATACACAAATTTAGAATATTGCAAGAAATACAAATTTGTTTATTATAATTAAAAGAATATTTTTTCTTTGTAATAATACAAAGAGATAATATATTTGTTAAATTTTATCTAGATTTGCGCTTTTACAATTGTTATTTATAACTTAACTTAATGTTTGCTTTGCTTTAAAGTTTTTTAAAAGCAAATTAAAAAAAATTACAAAAACTAGTACAAAATATTTGTATTTGTTAAAACTCTATCTATTTAATACTTTGTTGTGCGTATTAATTACGCGATTTTATTAATCTTTAAGTAAAGAAATATTTTTAAAATTAAAAAATATAACAAATTAGACTAAACAAAAGCGAATAACAATTAATTTTACCTGTTAACAATATATTAAATTCTTTCTACAAATACACTCTTATAGTTTTACGAACAACTAATATAAATATTTATTTAAAATTTTAAATATTTGATGCAATGTTTAATTATTTCGAATATTTAGAGAAAACAATTGAAATTAATGTTTGTTCTTTAACAAAAATTATAACAAGAATTTGCAATAAAGTTTTAACAAAGCTTGCAAAATCTTATTCGAAAACAAAAAAACTTAATAATATATTATACAATTTTATTAATATCTTAATATATAGAAATTAAGTCTTTACAAGATATAAAATAAGAAAAATAATAATAATATTGTCAATTACGAGACAAAATACAAGATCGAATTTAAAATTTATTTTTAATATTATTATAATTTAATTGTTAGTTTAAGAGCAAAAGTATAAAGAGCAAATATTGTAAAAAAAATAATGCAATATAATAATATATATAGTTTTTTGCTAATACTTTTGTAACTTGTTACGATTGTTACAAGATTCTTACTTCGACAATTTTAACGCTCTTATTTAACTAAAGATAAAGACGATTAATATTTTCGAATTAATATTATAGAAAATAAATATTTAACTTAAGAGTATTAAAAAGATAACGCTTCGAACTTTCTTAAGTTAACGCAAATAACTCGAGATATACTTTTATATTTAATATTATCGATAAATATTAAACAAACTTTTAGTTTTATTTAAAGAAAATATTTATAAAATTAATCTCAAATAAGTTTGCAAACAATGAAGCAAATTATAAAAATTAAATATTATAATTGTATTATAAATTTAAACTTAAAGAAGATTGTTATTAAATTGTAAAATATATATTGCAAAGAAAAGAATAATAATTAAGCAATAAATAAAGAAGAGAATTCATTTTAAATAAAGTTTAAGATTGTTCTAAATTAGATTTATTAATAGACGTATTATATTATTGAAGATATTGTATCTACAATTACAATATAAACAAATAAGTCTTATTAATAATAATGCAAAAAGATAATACATTTAATAACTTCGATTGCTAGAAAAAAGTTATTAATAATTAAATCTCGAAGATTTAACTTACAATTAACACAAAGAACTTGTTATAATTGTTCGAAAAAAAAATATAAAATTACTTTAGAATTTTTATTATTAGAAAAAATCGAATTACTTTATTAAATGCTTAATAAATTAACAATTCTTAAGTTAAATTGTTACGTATTTGATGTAAATTGTTGCAAGATTCAAGTCTATATAGAGTAAAATATTAATTAAATCTTGTATTTACAATAATAATGCAATAAGATAATGCATTTACTAAAGAACAAAATGTATATAAACGCTTTTGCAACTTCTTAAAATATATCTAAGATCAAACTCTAAATACAATACTTATTCTCTTAATAATTGTAATTCTAAGTCTTGCTATGTCGTATTTTACAAACTAGACGTTAAAATAAGCGTTTAAAAATAAGAAAATTAATAAACTTTTAATATTTTTTGATTTCTTAAAGTGCTACAATTCTAGATTTTTGTTTTCGCTCTCTTTATTGCAAAAGATTAGTATATTAGTTAAAAATATATTATTTATTTGTATTATCTTGTTTACGTTAATATTACAAATACTCTTTTCTTTAATATTCTTGTCTTTAATACTTTTGTTTTTATTATTATTTATTTTGTTTTATTTAAAGTAATTACAAGAAATTATTTTATTGCAAGAAAACTTTAAAGCAAACTTTCGAACTAGCAAATTAAGTTTATTAATTATAAACAAGATATATTGCATTATTTGTATATATTATTTGTTTCCCTTGTGCAAGTTATCGAAGATAATAATATTAATTAAAATAAATTAATATATACGTAAGAAATTATAAAGAAAAGCGCAATAATTTTTAGAACTTTTCTCGATAGAGACGCGTCAAATATCGCATTAAAAATCGCGTAAAAACAAAAGCTTAAATTAATAATTAACAACAAGATTACGTAAAATAAACAATAAAGAAATTAACGTAAATAAACTTGCATTACTTATTAATAAAATTAAATAAATATTAATGTAAAGAAATAATAATTATATTAAGTAAAAAGTTCAAAGTAAATAAAAGTAGAAGTAAGAGATAACTCTAATTTTAACGCATATAATTCTTACTTTAATTTGTAAAATTATCTCTTAATATCTTATTTATAATCTTATTAATCTTTAAAACTCTTCTATATTTTAAATCTTATAATACTCTATTAAATGTTAAGATATACTTATAATTTAATGTATAATTGCATTATCTATATGTATTACTAGTAAACTAAGTTAAGAAATTGCATAAACAATAAAATTATTATTAATTAATTTAAAAAGCATCGCAAGTCGCAATTGCGCACATGAATAAAATAATAATAAAAAAAAAATTATATCGAAAACAAAGTAACAATTGCAAAATTATCTCGATTCGCGTTAAGAAGTTGCGTAAAACGTTTATTTAAATAAAAGTTTCTTAATTAAATTGTAAAGTTATAAAGAACAATATTAGAAATAAGATTAACAAATATTAAATTAATTAAGATATTTATAATAATGCATTTAAATAATGTAATAAAATATACAATATTAACAATTTAATAACACAATGCTTTGAAAATTAACTTAGATAAAAAGCAAAGAAAAAATTTATAATTGAAAAGATAAAGCGATTTAGAGTTACTTAAAAAGCGCAAGCAATATATAAGAATATAAATGTAATAATAAAGTTTTTCTCTTAAAATATATATATTATTTAAATATATTATTTGTTTTTTATACTTAAGCTAATTAATATTGTAGCTAAGTATTAACAATAAATTTAATATTAATAAAAGTTTCTCGATATTTATAAAATCAATTGTAAAGATTATTTAATAACAAATCATTACTATGATAATTTAAATAACTTGAAGAAAGCTAATAACGTCAATTCTTTTAATTTGTATAGTAGCTTTGTTAAGAAATTCGCGTTATCGAAAAACGCAAAAGAGATAGAAATTTCTAATTCTATTAATATTAAAATAGAGAATTTTGACAATATTGTTAAAAAGAATAATAATAATTAAGAAATTTAATATACAACTTAAGAAAATGTTAAAACGTTAAGTTATAACTATTATAAAGTTACTAATATTAATAATAATAACAAAGAAAAGAATTAAATTAATTGCGTTAATTCGAGAAATTAAATCGAATCTTAACAATTCGATTCGAATTAAATCGAAAGTCTTGATAATTTAATTTCTAAAGTTAAAATTAACAATTCGATTTAATTTCAAAAGTTAAATCGAAAATTAAATCGAAAAATTAAATCAAATTGTCAAGACTATTATTTTTAGTACATTTAATTATTTTTAGTAATAATATTATTTTTAGTAACAATTAATTAATAATTTAATAGAAATAGTTAATCTATTTAAATTAATTAATAAATATATTAGAAATTTCTTTTTATAAATATATTACTACTAAGCATTGTCTAGTAATTAATAAAAAATCTAAATTTAAACTTAATTTATATTATTTTTAGTATTCTTAATATTCTTAACAACTCGATTTAATTTCTAATATTAAAATCGAAAATTAAGTCGATTTGATTCGAATTAATTTTAAAATAGTTAAAATTAAATTAATTTTTAATTTGATTTCTAAAGTTAAATTGTTAATTCGAATTAACTTTAGAAGTTAAAATCAAAAATTAAATCAACAATTAGTTTAAGAAGAATGCGAACAATAAAAATCAAGATTATAATAATAAGAATAATAACAAAATCGAAAGCGACTCGAATTAAATTGTTCAAAATAATAATATAACAAACAAGATTATTAAGATCTTAAACTAATAACTTTATATACTTAGCTTAAAGAATTTGTTATTACAAATTAATATTATATTAAATTATTATATTGCATTATTATATTATATTATTATATTACATTATTAAATTTAAAATATATAATTAAGATTTTAAACAAATTAATTATAATTTATAATAAAACTAATATCTTAATAATTTGAATCGATTTTTCGAGTAATATATTTGAAGAATTATATTATATTTTAGAATTATTAATTCTTTATATATTCTTAAATAAAATATACTTAAATATTAAAATCTTAATAGCTTAATAATAGAGCGTTTTAACTTTTAATAATAGTAACATAATATTTATAATAATATTATAAAGAACATTATTGTGTTCTTATTAATTTTATTATAGATATTGTGTTATTGTTATCGCAAGTTAAAAGATTAAGAATTTAAATTTTTCTTAAGATACAATAATTTTTTTTTTTTTACAATCTTTAGCAAGATTATGCAAAACAAGATTATTGAACTTTTTAATTAAAAAAGTTAAGTTAATAATTTTAGTTTAACTATCTAGATAACTCGAATATATTATTATAATATGTTACTAGATAATCTTATATCGAAAAACTATAGAATAGAACATAATTTTCTACTATTTATTTTAGAATTTCTTTATATTAATACTAAGTTTTAATAATTCGATTCGATTTTTCGATTTAATTTTTAATTTTAAGTTTAAAATTAAATCGAATTGTTAATTTCAATTTTATAAATTAAATTGTCAAGATTTTCGATTTAATTCGAATTAAATTGTTAAGATTTAATTCGATTTCTTAAATTAAATTCGATTACTTAAATCGACGCAATTAATTTTAAAACAACTTAAATCTTAAATATTTTAAATCTTAAATAATAAAAAGATATATAACTTTCGAGCGCAACTTTCTTATAAATTGTATTTAATTTATTTTAAGTTTTAATTTATTATTATAACTATTAAGTTGCAATCTCTTGTTATTAAGTAATTGCTTACATTGTCTAAAGACGTCTATATATCTCTTTAATAATATAAATTCTCTCTAATATTTCTTACGAAAGTACTAGTATAACAAACAAGAAGAAGCAATTAGTATTTTAACAAATTTATATATATAATTTATAGATAATATTGAAGCAATTATAGATTACAAAATATTTATTTTGTGCAATCTTAATATAGATCTAAAGTAAAGTACAAGCAAATTTAAGAGAAGAAGACGCTAAGTTTACTCGAGAATTTTCTACTAAATCTAATATTACTAGCGCGTTATTTATATTTATAGATTGAATTTTTCTTTATTTACGATAATTACTATTAGTAATTGATGTTTATTAATAAATAATTATTACTAGTTTTAATAAATATTTGCTATATTTTGTAACAAGTAAAGCATATATTATATAGAAGAGATAATAGAAAGATAAAGTATAAAGTTTCTTGTTATTCTAATACTTTTGAAGCGCTTCTAATACTTCACTTATATATTTAATCAAATAAATCGAAAAATTGTTAAATACTTGAAGAAAGACTAAGCATAAAATTAATAAACGTCTTAATAAAATAATTAAAGACAAATAAGTTCTTGTTGTTCTTATTAACAAATTGACGCTTTTACAATATTTGTTGTTTCTTAATCTTATTTTTAGATTCTTAATCTTAACTTCTAATAAGATAATTTTAATTAACTTTTGCATTTTACTATTAAAATATATAAAACTAATCAATTATTACTCTAGACATTATACGTTTTCTTAAATTGCTTTGTTTATAAGTTTTAATTACAAATTGCTAGAGCTATAGAAATTGCAAAGTTTGTTAACATATAAGAAATTTAAGTTGATTTTTTTTTTAAGATACGTTTCGAAACATAAAAACTTTGCAATTAAATAACTTTCTTAATGTTAACTTAAAATTTATCAAAGATATATTGTTAAAAGTGCAAAGATTATTTTATCAAACATAAGATTTTGATAGTAATAAATTAAGAAATGCGGAAGTTGATCAAAATCATCTTGTTAGAAGTTGAGATCGAGAATCTAAAAATAAGGTCAAGAGACGACAACCGTTGTGAAAGCGCTAAAAGCCAAGACCGCTCCATCGATCTTCTTCGTCTGCGGCACCAAAATGTTTCATCATAAAGTCCGGGCTTGGCGATTCGTCTTTCCCCGTACTCATCATAATCGAGAACAATCCTAAGTGGACTCTTATAACGATCGATGTCTTACTTCTGCCTGCGAATTGGGTTACCTCGCAGCTCACTCCTACAGTGATCATCAAGTCGGCATGAGTCGCATGCAGGGGCTACCGCACACGCGAGCTTCTGCGTCCGACCGCCGTGTCGGGATCAGCCGCAGGTAGTTTAATCTCTTCTCCTGCAGCCTTGCTACAGTCCTGGCTAGTATCTCGGTTCTTTGACTTCAATCATTTCGGTCTAAAGCCGCGTTGGGAAAAGCGGCTGACCGGAGTAATTTCGCTTGCATTCTGTGAGATCGTCTTCGAGTCCACCGATTGTGTGGTGCGGATAGTAAGGCGTAGCATCCTACGTACATACGGAGTATGTGTTGACGCGTCAAGACGTTCCGGAAGATGAGGCGTGCGACGATTTGATCCTGTCGCCCAAGCTGGACCTGCTGTCTCTCCTGGCTCAGCGCAAAAAGCTAGCTCGATAATGCACGATGCTCTCGTGCTCTCGAGATCTTAAGAAGCTTCTAGCTGTCCTTTCCACCCTGGCGATACTAATAACTCATTCTTTCCTCCCCATGCACGCATAGCCCGGTTGTCTGGTACGATCATTAAGCGGTCAATGTTGGATCGCATACTGTCTTTACCATAGCCAACTTTCGTTTTTTCTACTTGAACGTTTCAGATGTTTATCTTTAATCGCGTGTGGTGGGCTGGATTCTGTTGGTGCTTTTTGATACACTATGTCGCAGCTGGTACGTGCGCTCTCTTTGTACTCAATGACACCAAGAAACGGCTTCGGGCTCAAATGCCTCCTGAGTAGCTCACGGTCTGCACCTCTCACGAAGATCTCTCACACCCAGGTTGATTAGTGATTGCTGAAAGAATGGGACACTGCTGATGTCTTGCTGTGTCCTCAAATAGTGTTACCCCTCGGACAACGTCAATATACAAGCTGGTCCAATCTATCGACTTCGGCTCCTATATCCTCGGCCAGCCTGAGTAATTCAGAAAGCTGTGGGCTGTGCGTCATAGAAGCTACTGGAGGCATACAATTGGTCTACTGGGCGCCTGACAATGCTGGCAACAACACAAACGCAGCGTCCCCACAGGACCCAGTACATGTTCAGGTCGAAAATGGTTTTACTTTGTAAGTCGACAAAATCCGAAAAGCATCAGCATCCCCGCTTACAAGTCCTAAAGCACTTCTCTATCGGTATACGTGGTATACACCTCGCTGCACGCAACACTTTCAGCAACAGGGACATGCGGCTCCTCTCCGCCCAAGAACATTGGACCATCTTTCGAAGCGAAGACAATAGGGTACTCATCGAGGTTCCTTGCGTATGGGACGCTGGACAACCAAGGCCCGAGATGCGACGAGCAAGTTGTGGTGGGGGGCTTTCACACGATTGACTTCTCAAGCCTATATTACAACCCCATTTCCACCACTACAACCTACAAAGCGGGCTGTGCCCCATACGTGAACCCGCGTCTGTCCATGCCGGCCGAGCTGACGAATGTCGACCCCGCTTGGCAAAGCTGCCAGCCCTTGTGGTACGGAGCTTTCGATCCCCCAAGAATCTTGACCAAAGCCAGCCAACTTGATCCTGCGGCTCCTGGATCTGGTTCCGTCACCAGTGTCGCGCCTGTGGTCCCAGCCGTGCCTGCCACAGCTCAGGCTACCCCTACTCCAGCGACTCCTGCCTCCACACCCACGAGGGGAAAACCTACCACGTTGTTGCCTCAGCAGAATCCACCTACTCCACCGCCGCAAAATCCTCCGGCACAGGCCCCACCTCCACAGGCTCCTCCAGCACAGGCCCCACCTCCACAGGCCCCACCTCCACAGGCTCCTCCAGCACAGGCTCCACCTCCACAGGCCCCTCCCCCGTCTCCTCCGCCTCAAGATGCTCCACCACCCCAATCTGGGAAGCCTCAACCAAGCCCAACGCTGTCAGCAGGCTCGAGCAAACAACAACCGGCATCATATATTGTTATTCCTGCCGTTGGAAGTTCAAAACCAGTCCAGACCGAGCCTGCCCCTTTGTTACTCGATCCAGGTAGCGGGAACCTCGTACAGGGTAGACCGCCCAGTCATTCAACATCACCGGCAGGGCCAGTCATGCAGCAATCGCCCCAGAACACCAATGTTCCGCCTAATATAGATCCACCCCCTCTTGAGAGCCCTAAGCCTGTACAGAACCAGCCTGCACCCCTATTCGTTGACCCAGGAAACGGAAACCTGGTACAGGCCAAATCATCCAGTGTTTCCCCATCCCCAGGGAACTCCGGAAGCCAGCCAGCCCCTCAAGTTCCGGCCGATCCAAAATCACCAGACCAGAACACAAACGCGGTTAGTCCCAGTCCGCTATTTCTCAACCCTGGCAACGCACAAATTGTGCAGGGGAATACACCCAGTCCACGGGCACCGTCACAAGGGCTCGGGAATCAGCAAGCCCCTCAAGGTTCGGCTGGCCCCACGGCGATTACGTTACCTCCATCCGCAGCGCAAAATACTCCGAAACCGCTCTTTCTCGACCCAGGTAATGGGAACATTGTGCAGGGCAATCCACCAATTCTACCAACAAACGCGGCAGCGATGCCCAATGCATCGCCCTTTCCAGCCGGCTCAACCCCACTTTCGGCTAGTCCTGAGGCATTGCCTCCGCTCTTAGTAGACGGCAAGCCGGTACCCGTGACAAAACTGCCTGGGGGAGAAATCAATGTGGCTGGCACCATTCTCACCCCCCAAGCCCAAGTACCTAAGCCTGTAGGAGCAGTCTCTGCGGTCTCAAACCAAAATCTGGATGGCAGTAGCCAGGTTGCCCCTATGGCGAGTAATATTGGCACTTACATACTGCAAGGCATCAATGGCGATACAACCAGAGTAAACGCAGCAATTACTGCAGGGGTCGCAGGTACTCCTATTGAAAGTCCTGCTGGCGGTAGTAATCATGGTCCTCTTACTGCCGTAAACCCTATCGTTATCGGTGGAACAACTTACGTTTCACCTGTCACAGCAGGCCCTAATGCACTTAATACGCCAACTCCGCAATCACTTAGTACTATTCCTGGCCATGTTGTCGCGGTGGGAGGCAGCAATGTTTTATTAGACGGGACAGCTCATGCCTTCATCCCTGCATCGACGGAACCGGTACCAGCACTATCGGTTAACAGTCATGCAATCCAACAGGCTCCAGGCGGAGGTCTATTTATCGGAGATCAAACACTGAAGCCAGGATCCCAGACGACGATATCTGGGCAAGTCGTATCTGCGGGCGGTAATGGCAACATAGTCTTGGACGGCACAACTCATGCAGTCCCACCTCTATCAGAAGCTACACCCACTTCTTTCCTCGTCGGAACAGCGCCTGTCCAAATGGCTTCGGACGGACGTATACTTATTGGAGATCAAATCCTAAAGCCAGGTATCCAGACGACGATAGCTGGGCAAGTTGTATCTGCGGGCGGTAATGGGAACATAGTCTTGGATGGCACAACTCATGCATTCCCATCTCCACCGAAAGCTACACCCACTCCTTTCCTGATTGGGAAACAGCCTGTCCAAATGGCTTCAGACGGAGCCATACTTGTCGGGGACCATACCATAGCGGCAGGAAGTGAAACAACCGTATCCGGACATATCGTCTCTGCAGGCGCCAGCGGCGGTCTGGTCGTGGATGGCACAACCCACGCATTTCAACCTACGCTTGCAGCAACGCCAACACCCTTCCTGATTGGCTCTCAAACCATCGCCCAAGCTTCCAATGGCGCTCTCGTCGTCGCAGGCCAAACCCTCTCCCAAGGTGCCGTAACGACAATGTCAGGACACGTCATCTCCGTTGGCCCCAGCAACATCCTCCTGGACGGAACAACCTACCTCCTTCCCTCCCCACCACCAACGCCGACACCGTTCCTAATCGACTTCCAAACCATCGCCCAAGCCTCCAACGGCGCTCTCATCTTAGGAAGCCAGACTCTATCCCCAGGCGCCCAAACCACCGTCTCCGGGCACGTCCTCTCCATTGGCACTAACGCCCTCATCCTCGACGGCACAACCCACACTCTCCCCTCCCCCTCTACACCACCAACCCCAATACCCTTGCTCGTCGGCTCCCAGTCCATTCAGATCGCTCCCAACGGCGCCCTCCTACTCGGAAGCCAGACCCTCTCTGCAGGGACTCAAACCACCATCTCCGGGCACGTCCTCTCCATTGGCACCAACGCCCTCATCCTCGACGGCTTAACCCACGCTCTCCCCTCCCGCACAGCACTCCCAGACGCCGGCGCCCTCAGCTCCGCGACTCTCCCTCTTCTCGCCTCTGCCCAAGCTCAGGTCTTCACAATCGGTGGACAAGTCGTCACGGCCGCGGTAAGCGCTTTCGGTGCTGCGGAGACGTTGTCGGTGGGAGGTCAGGCTGTGGTTGTTGAGACGGCGGCGATTGTGGTTGAGACGGGGACGGGGACGGGGCGTGTGAAGGCGACGATGACGGTTTCGGAGGCTGTGCGCGCGTCTGCTGGGGACAAGAATGCGACGGAATCGATGGCTCGAGGGACTGGAGGTGTCTTTGTCTCGACGTCAGCTTTTGCTACGGGGCCTGGTCATGGGGGGAGCGTGTCTGGGGCTGGGCGAGGAGTGACTGGAGCGGGAGCAAGTGAGGCCTGGGGCCTTTGGGTAGGATTCATTTTCGTCCTGTACATTACAGCTGTACGATTTTAATGTTCGAGATTATATAATTGGGGGTAATGTGAGCAGGAATTCATCTTTACGGTACCCATATAACCAGACTGATGCAAGAGATGGAGACCATTTAACATCTCCATGAGCACCGTCCACGTCACTCAAATATACGTTCAGTTGAGGAAAAATGTGGTGTAGACTCTCCCAGGGTATCTCCACTAAAGTTCTCCATGACCAGGTCCAGTAGCCGGCCAAGTCGATGGCTTCAGCGGTCTATAGGTGCCAGCAATCGCATCCGCCTTCCTCCTTATATCCATACATTCCTCCCACTCCCCACAATCGTCGACTTGGCTCTCAAGACCCACTTTCGCCGCCAGCGCAGCTCCGAAAGCCAGAATCTGAGGGGGTGGCAGTGGAGAGTGATTATCCAGATACGAAGCCGCACGGGAGTACGACAGCGCATCTGCAAACGAAGGATGATCGGTGTTCGCGCCAACGAGGATCAGCCTGTTGGGCGTCTGCGAGTCGATGAAGGTACTAATCCATTCAATCATGCCTTGGGTCGTGAGTCCCGTTCTTGCCGAGAAGGTGACTGGATTGGTAGACCAGTCTGATAGCGGAGTCTGCATTATTGACGCCATAACCAAATTCCTGTCGTATTCGAGCGTCATGATGCGACCGGGTCCTGTGCATTCGAAGGCGTCGTAGCTGATGCGGCAGAGCTCGTAGCCAGCGGCAGTGTAGGCGGAAGAGGGTGGGCTTTCGAATCTGACCCGTGGGCCGAAGAGGCTCTTTGCTGCGCTGGCGATGTGGCAGGCTTCTTCGTTGCCGGTGAGCCAGGAGGGGATTTGGATACCGACTGCTAGTTGTGACAATGTTTCGGGAGCCATGTCCGCGAATGGAGGCAGCAGGCGCATTTCGTCTTGGATCAGACGAGCTGTTGGATGCAATGTCGGTATCTTAATCGATTGTTGCTCAGTATATGACTTCCAGAGCCTTTGAGGCAGAAAGGGGACAGCAACGAGGAAGTCGAAAAAGCTCCGATCAAAAGGCGATGGCTGAGAGCGTTGATGGGTTTCAGGACACCGTGATGCTGCCCTTCGCGGCTCCTGGCCAACCGCCTTGTTGAGAATAGGTTGCAACAAGTTCTTGTACTCCAGCGATGCGGCCACGGTGCCCATATATGCCGTGGAACCATTATGGAAGGCAATAGCGGAGGACCTAGTATACAATCAGCACCGACACTGAGCAATCCGCTGAGACACTTACAATCTGTTCACAGATAGTTCAATCCCGTAGGCTTCGGCCAAGAGGTCGCTCAGAGGTATGCAGGATTTACATAGACGGTGCGCAGATGTCGATGTGAGGAACAAATATGCGCACCAGAAGGCGGTTATAACCTTGTTGAGCGGCATGATTGACGAAAGACTAGTCGTCTCCGTTTTCGTTCTCAAAGAAGTGTAATGAGACGACATGTAGTCTGACCATTAAGATGCTAGAAATACAATACATAGGGTGTCGATTTAGGGTCAGAATTGTTTTCCCATTGCTGTGGCCGGGACTTTGGTTGTATATATGCGTCTTGGACTGGGAAGTATAACGGGGTCCTAAGGTAAAATGGAGGGTGTGGTAGCAGCACAGCACACCCGACTGCGGTACAGTGTCCAGTCTTTAGGTGAGTTGTTCCAGGACAACATTTCTAAATCCATGTCAACAATTACGAGCAAGTTGATTGATTGATTGATTTTTTTATTAAGCACTCGAGCCTTCCCTATTTGGGAATGCTATGCAACTAGTGACAATTAATCAATTAGACTTCGCAAGAAGCTTGATTAATTATCTATCTACATCTTTTGTATAAACTAACTGTCGATTCGATATTCGATCTTAACTTTGAAATCGAATCGAATTATTAAGAAATCGAATAAAATCGAATCGCTTAAAGAAGCTAGCTTATTACTATAATAAGTTTAGCTTAGTCGAAAAGTTACTATTTTAAGCAATTTGATTTTAAAAAAAAATCGAGAAACCAAATCTTGACGCTCTTACGTAACATTTTTGGTTTCTCGCAATTAGTCTATAGTTTTGTATACGCTTTCTAGATAAAATAGTTTCTTTAAGCACAATTATCTTAATTCTTGTCTTGTACTTTATATTGTTAAGTAAGTTTTCGATTCAATATATCTTATATCGAACGCTTTAATAGTTTTCTACAATTAAGACTTTAAATTAATTAATAAGTTTAATTTCTTTTATAAATATAATTGTCTTCTTTAAATTGTAAGAATTAATAAGTATAGTTTTTAAACTAAGTTCTTTTTAAATTTATTTTTTTTTTCTATAAGTTTTGTCTAAGATCGACGTACTTTTTGTATATAAATAAAATATATTTAATTATTTGCGATATTTGTTTATACTAATAGTATTTTGTTTCGATATTAAGTACTCTTTATCAAAATAGAAAAAAACTAAGTTTTATTTTTTTTGTTCTTATTTGTATTGCGAATGCGCTAAGATTCTTAATTAGATTATTATAATACTTTAATATTAATTTCTCTAAATTTAACTATAAAATATATAGTTTTTTCTAGTTTTATTTTTATTTTATAGAATAGTTTATTGTTGTTAAGCTTTCTTTATTAGCGCTATTTTTCTTATATTTCTAAGATAATAGACTAGCTTTACAAACTTTGTTTTTTAATTTATATTATATTTTACTAGTTTATTTTTTTATTTTTTTTTGTTGCTTGCTTAATAACAATATTTGCTATTTTGTTATTTTTAATATTTATATACGTTAATATCTAGTATAACTTAATCTTTATATTTTTTTTGCAAAGAATACTAATAAATTTGACTATACTTTTAACTAGATATTAATCTAAACTATTGTTTAAATTCTTAATTGCTCTAATTGTTACTTAATTGTCTATATATATAATTATATAAATCTTGTTTTGTTCAAATATATATACTAGTATTAAAATTAGAATAATTTTATATAGTTTTGTTAAGTATACAATAAATGTCGTATTTAATTCTAGATAAATTCTAATTATTTTATATAACAAAACAATTATTGCTTCTATCTTTTTATTAATTTTGCTCTTATTAATATATATTATTAGAGTATTTTGTTACGAGTTGCATGCTAATAACTACTATTCGTCGCATATTATTCTTTATAAGATAATTAAAAAGAAAAGATCTATTAATAGAATTAAGATAATTAAGAAGACTTAATTGTTAAACATCTTAAATTAAGAATTAAGATAATTAAGATTTTAAACATTTTAAACATTTTAAATCTTAAATAATAAAAAGATATATAACTTTCAAACGCGATTCTTTTATAAATTGTGTTTAACTTATCTTAAGTCTTTACTTATTGTTACTTTGATTCATTAAATCACTTGTAAAAATTTATTAAATATAAGATTATTTATAGTTGCAACTCTTGTTATTAAGTGATTGCTTACATTGTCTAAAGACGTTTATAAATCTCTTTAATAGTATAATTCTCTCTAATATTTCTTACGAAAGTACTAGCGTAATATGTTTGTTTTTTTTAGTAGTTTTTTGTGCTTTTTTTTGCTGTCTTCTTGCTTAAACTAATAATAATAATTAATAAAATTTACTATAATAACGCTACAAATAGTATAATAATCTCTAGATTATTAATACTAGTATTTTTTTTGTTAACTTTTTTGACGAACTTATAATTTGACTCTTCTTTTTAGATTTGTCTCTTACTATAATATTGTATGCTAGATTAATAACTATTCTAAATATTGTTAAACTTGTTATTCGATTTAAATATATATATATTAATAGAGAGTATATCTTAATTTATAAGATCGAACGTAAGATAGCTCTATAAACTTTAATAATAATTCTTTATACTTTATATTTAATATTTAATAGATTGTTAATAACGTTCTTTAAGTAATTTTTTTTCTTATAAATACATATTATATCGAGCAATTATAAGTTAGTTAAGACAAAAATATTACATATATTATTTGTTTTATTCTAATTAATTTAATCTTTTATATTAATTCTATAAGACTTGCTAGAACTTTTATAATTTTAAGTGTTTTTATCTTGTTACTATTAATTTGAGCTTTTTAATTAAGTTTGCTATTAAGCATAACTTCTAAATATTTAATTGCTTTCTTTAATACTAGATTGATCATTAATTTGATATTCGATTCCAAATTTAAAATCGAATTAAATTGTTAAGAAATCGAATAAAATTAAATCGCTTAAAGAAACTAGCTTATTACTATAACAAGTTTAGCTTAATCGAAAAGTTACTATTTTAAGCAATTTAATTCTAAAAAAAATCGAGAAATCAAATCTTGACGCTCTTACGTGATATTTTTGATTTCTTGCGATCAATTTATTTAATATTATTATTGTATTTTTATTAATAATTATTGTATTATTAATGTTTTGTCTCTTTCTTATAATATAATATAGTTAATATTTGCTAAAGAAGAATTTAATCTTGTATATGCAAGCTTATTTTTTGCATATATTTTTATATATTTTAATTAATTGTTTGCAATTAACTTTAATATTGTCTTCTTAAACTAGTAAAGTTATATTATTTACAAAGTTACAAATTACAATATTTTTATTATTAAACTTCTTTAGCAAAAAAGCGTTATAAAAGAGAAAAAGAATTAACAATAATAATAATTCTTGCAATATATTTATTGTAATATCGACTTTATTTATTTTGTGTTTTTTAATTCTAAGAATAATAGTTCGATTGCTTAGAAAGCTTTCAATTTATTATATTATACGCTTATTTATTTGTTTACTTTGCAAATTGTGCAATAGTTTCAAATATAATATATTGTCGAATATTTCTAATATATCTAGCAATAAAGTTGTAACTATCTTGTTCTTGTTCTATATTATATATATTCTTTTTACTAAATAATATAATGCGTATTTTGTCAAGATAGATTGTCTTGCTCTTATATAAGTATATAATAATAGCTTGTGCGTTTTTGTTATAATCCTAACTTTTTTAATTAATATAAACTCGAATATCTTGCTTAAAATATTAAAAAATATTATAAAGCAATAAAATATAATTGTAAAGTAGTTGCTTTTATTTAGTTTACATAAGACTATAATAATTGTATTGCAAAAATATTCTAAGCAATAATTTTTTTTAAGCAAACGTTACATATGCAATATAGATATAATACTATAGTAATTAGATTGATTGTTGAGTTGAGTTTTGATATTAACATTTTGATTCAATCTAAATACTCGATATCAATCTCTTAACTCGACTCGAAATTGACTCGAGTCAACGATTTTTTGACTCGACTTAATCGACTCGTCAAGCAATCGAAAATGACGTCAAAATGCCAAGATTCTCTATTTTAAAAAAATTCGCATTATTTGAATTACTAAAAATAGTTTAAAAATAATAACGCACAAATAACGTACAAATGTATTATCTAAATGCATTACTATATAATATTATAAACAAATTAATTAATTTAATTAATTTAATTAAGTTGATTAATGCACTTTTTCAAAATAATCTAAATTTTTCGAGTCTTGGCGAGTTAGATCGAGTTATACGCTAAGTATTTCATATCTATTCTTTAACTTGACCCAAATACTTGAGTTAAGATTTTTAATCCAAATCAAGTCTTGGCGAGTTAGGAACTCGACTCGAACTCGATGACTCAACTCGACGCGACTAATCTAATAGTAATATCAATTTACTTTAGTATTTAATTAATAATTTTGTTGTTATTTAAGATCTTGTTTAAGATTGTTAACATTATAGCTTTTATTATTTTATATTACGTAGTTTTACTTGTTATTAAAGCTTAATTATATTAATTATCTATTATATTTAATAAGTTTATTTGTAAAAATAGCAAAAAGAATACTTTTAAAAGAATGCTTGCTTTTTTATTAAAATTAATTGTTAATAATAGTAATAAATAGCTATATAGTAGTAAAATGCAAATTTCTTGCAACGTTCTTAATTATACTTATTTGTATTTACTTTATATTTGGGAGATTAATTTGCAACTCTTTTTCGATTCTTTTTTAAATTAAGTTTTTATAGTTTTTTGCATTATTTTTTTAAAACAATTTCTAATTATAATATATTCTTTCTAGTTTTTGTTACTTTTATTGCGCTATTATATACAATAATATTTTTTAACTTTATAAGAAATCTCTTTGTATTCTTTTGTAAAGTTTGCTTTAAATTTAAGACAAATTCTAACAAATAATATAAACTTCTTAATAATTGCTCTAATTACTTTTGCTAAATTATTTGTTTATATATCTAGTTTGTTCTTAGAATTATCGAAGACGTTGTTAAACAATATAAGTGCTAACTTCTTAATAATTTCTTTATTTAAAATCTTTTGTAAAGTTTTTGTATTTATTTTCTTTTAATTTTCTCTCTTTATAAGTTTTGCAACTATTGTATATAGATTAAATATTATATATATAAAATAGTAATTTAAGTAATTGTTTATATTCTTTGCAATATTGCATTTAATAAAGCTCTTATATAGAAGTTAAATAATAAAGATAAAATTAATGATGTTTTGTTTGCTTTCTTGTCTTTAAGTAATTGTATCTTTTAATAATATTCTCTTTAGTCTAAATTCTTTTGTTATAACTACTAGTTTATAAGCGTTTGTATTAGTTCTTATTTTATTGATGTTCTATTTAAAATAATAAAGATTAAAGTCTTTTATTACAATATATTTGTTATTAACTTTCCTCGCTAACATTGCGCGTAAAAGTAATAAATTGCTTTTGTTTTTATTATTTTTGCATAAATTGTAAATACTATATATATTAATTGTTCTTTTCTTTATTAATCTTAAAGTAAAAGAATAAAGATTCTTGCATTTGTGCGTTATTGTATATAAGACAAACGTTATATATTTGTTAACAAAGAAATATATTCTAGTATTTTTATTGTTTATATAGTATAACTTGAAGTACTAATTTAATCTATTGTTTGTAATAAATTAATAAATATTTCTTTATAGTTTTTGAATAACTAGTATATTAAAATTCGTAATATTGTTACGAATCTAGCTCGAAACAATATAATATATAGTTTACAACATAATATGTAATACAAAGCACAATTGCTTGTAGACTTAACAACTTAATAAACAAACAATATTTAACAAACTTAATAACAAGCTAAGCAAATAATATTTAATATACTTGATAACAAGTTAAGTAAATAATATTCGATATATTTAATAACAAGTTAAGCGAAAAATATTCGACATGTTCGATAGCAAATATAACGAACAAGAAGAATTTTCTTTAATATATAGATTTTCGAATACAACTTTTTTATAAATTGTGTTTAATTTATTTTAAATCTTAATTTATTATTATAATTATTAAAGTTGCAATTTTTTATTATTAAATAATTGCTTGTATTGTTTAAAGATATTTATAAATCTCTTTAATAATATAATTTTTTTTGATATTTTTTACAAAAATATTAGCGTAATACTTTGAATACTCTAAGAATGTTTATATCAAATCAATATACTTCTATTTTAAGTATTAGCTTAACAATATTACGTTAATTAACATTTAATAAAGATAACAAAATAAAAATTAATAAGCTTAACGTCTATTATAAAGATTGTATCGACTTAAAGAACTAACTTATATAAATAAATATTTACTTTATTTTTTATTTTGTTTTAGCAAATTAGAAAACAATTTTCGTATTAACATTTCTTAAAGAGAGAGTTTAGTATTAACTTAAATTAAACTTACGCAAGTATTTAAAAAATTATAATAAAAATTCTTGTGCAATATTTCCGAACTTCAACAACTTTAAAAAAGAACTTCGAAGAATTTTCGAAATATTTAACAAAAAATTAATTGCGAAAAGAATAATTTAACACTTAATTTAACAAATCTTTACAACAAATTACACAACAAGATTTTAAAAATATATTAATTTTATTAAATAAAATAATATTGCATTTATAACAAGATTTTAACAAGATTTCAAAAATAATTTTAAGAACAAAATTATACGTAATAACAAATTTATTAACAATATGTTTAATTTTATTAAAGTAATTATCGATTTTAACAACAAGTTATATAAAAGAGTTATAGAAAAACGATACAATTAATTTTACAAAAGAGCAAGAATCTTCTTTGAATTAACAATTAAATATCACTATTATCTATAACTTAACTAGTGTTAAATACAAAAATCTCGAATATTACGAAGATAACTTTATTCTTCGCAAATTACAATAAAGAATCAAATCTTTTCGAAAATAAACAAAGATATCTATTTGCGCAATTAATTATCGAAAGAATAGTTGTATTAAAAAAGATACAAAATAACATCTCTTTTATGCAAGAAAAACTAATTAAGTACTAGAACAAAAAACGAAAAATAACATCTTAACTAAAAGAAAAGAATAAGATATATCTTTTAACAAAAAATCTTAAGACAAAGAAGAAAAGCAAGAAATTAAATTATATTAAAATCGAATTATTTTTTATTAAGATAATCAAGAGATTAGTTAATTACAAACTCGACTTACTTAAGAATGTTAAAGTATTTTTAATATTTTATATTTTGTTGTTAAAATTAATCGATCTTAGTATATCTATTAAAAAATATTTTATTACAAAGTTTAGAAAAAAAGCAAATACAAAGTAAAAAAAATTCTAAAGCAACAAGATTAAAATTATCTTATTAAAAAAAATATATTTTAGAGAATACGTAAGAATTAAAGAACAATTTTGATAATTACTATAATCTTATTTAGCTATTTTATTAACGTTCGAAAAGTTATTTAGCATAGCAAGAAATAACTAAAAGATAAAAGACAATTCGACAAAAGTATTTATCGCAAAACAATTAAAAGATTCAAAGACATTCGACTCTTTTATCTTCGATAATAAGTATTGCATCTTTTGTTTTATCTTTGCATCAATTTTCTTTAAAATCTTTTTATTTTGTAGCAATTAAATTATAACAATTATTAGCAAAGCTTTATCTTCGACAATTTTAACAAAAAGATCTTCTCTATTGTAATCGAGAAAAAATCAAGACATATTTATGTACAATTTGTTTGCACGAATATATTTCGAACATTTTAAATAAGACAACGAGTCTTTTATAATAATACAAAAACAATTAGAAAGAGAACAACGTTCGCAAGCAATATCTTAGACTAATTGTGTCAATTTGGGAAATCAAGTTCGATTTCTTAAGTTAAAATTAACAATTCGATTCGATTTCAATCTTTAAATCGAAAATTGAATCGAAAAACTAAATCGAATTGTCAAGACTATTATTTTTAGTAAATTTTATTATTTTTAGTAACAATTAATTGATAATTTAATAGAAATAATTAGTTTATTTAGATTAATTAATAGATATATTAGATTATTTTTATATTATATATTACTATTGTGCATTATCTAGAAAATAATTAAAAAAATCTAAATTTAAATTAAATTTATACTATTTTTAGTGTTCTTAACGTTCTTGACAATTCGATTCGATTTTAATTTTTGAATCGAAAATTAACTTGATTTAATTCGATTTAATTTCAAAATAGTTAAAATCAACTTGTTAACGTTGTATTGTAATATTAATAAAGTATAATTTTCTAATATAATTGCTAGCTAGAGCAAGTTATTGTATTAATATTTTTTAATACTAACAATATTTTGTTAATTTCTAGATAGAAATTTTCTTTGTTCGATTCTTTATATAGAATTTTTTCTTTTTTTTATCTAATTTCGCAAATAATATAAATCGAAAATTTCGTTTTTAACTTATTAATATTTGCGATAGATTTAATATTGTTATTCTTTTAAAGATAACTTCTTTTCTTAATCTTTTATTGCTTTGTTTTTTTATATATTTTTTATTTATAGTTTTTAATTTATCTAGAACTATTAATTGTAATTCTAGATAATCAAAGTTCTCTTTCTTGCTAAAGTAAAGTTTATTCTTAATTGTTATTGTTTTTTTAATTAAGAATCGATACAATATATTCTTCTTTTTAATAATTATTTGTTGTATTTCTTTTTGCTTTTTTAAGCAATTCTTTTGTTATAACTTATAATTTTCTTTATACAAACAATATTTTAATTTAAAGTCTATTAAGTAAATCTAGATTAATTGTCGATTTAATATTCGATTACAACTTTGAAATTAAATCGAATTGTTAAGAAATTGAATAATATCAAATTGCTTAAAGAAGCTAGCTTATTACTATAGTAAGTTTAGCTTAATCGAAAAGTTACTATTTTAAGCAATTCGATTTTAAAAAAAAATCGAGAAATCAAATCTTAACGCTCTCACGTAACATTTTCGGTTTCTCGCAATTAATCTAAGTAAATCTTAAAGTTAATAACATAAAATTTAACACAATAGTTGTATTTCTTCTTTCTTGTACATTAAATTATAATATATTTATAATAATAATATTTAAAGTATTATATAGTTTTGTATGCTTTGTTATATATTAATATTAATCTAATTTGCTTGTCTATTATTAAGCTAAAATCAAAAATAATATTAGTTATTTTCGATATTAAGATCTCTACAATTATAGATACGTATTTTTGATTTTAAACAAGTTATTATTGTCTTTAGTCAATTTATACTATTTTTATATCTCTAAGCTTCTTTATATATATATTTTGATTCTATATTTTCTAGATAATTGTTGCGCGCAATTTTGCGCTCTTAAAATTCTATTCTTTAATCTTTACTTTGTTAACTATTATTATATATATTAAAATAATTGCTTTTGCTTTTCTTTCTAGTATAACAATTTAAGCATTGTTAATTCTTAGCTTAATAGCTTTCTCTTTATTAATTATGTAAATTGCAATATCTTTACTAAAGAACTTCTTTATTGCTCTAATATCTTTAATTGTTGTCTTAAGTTATATAATACGCGCGTTAATGTTCTTGACTATATTTTGAGAGAATATTTTTTGCAATATTTGTTTCTACTTGTTGTTGTTTAAACGTACAACAATCTTTGCGTTCTTGTTAATAACTAACTTCGATTTAATAATTATAAATATCTTCGAGACGCTCTTAAAGAAGACTATAAATAACTAGCTTTAAGAATTGTTTTTAAAGTATATAAAGAAAAGCAAGAAAACAAGTAGAGAGAAATCTATTATAGTCTTACGTATAATTGTAATATCTTTCTTTATTTTTTTATAATTGCGATTAATTTTAACAATTAGTTTATCAATAATATCTATTACGTTTGTTTGCGTAAATTAATTTTTTAATAATTTTAAATAGCAAGCTATCTTGTTAAGCAATTGTTTTACAATAAATATAGACATAATTTTCTTCTTTTGAACACAAATAAGCAAGTTTTTAATATTAATATATAGAATAGTATTGTATTTGTGAATGTCTTTAAAGAAGTATTAACTTATTAAAGATTAATTATCTCTTTCTATTATAACTATTGGGCATTGATCGATGCGTAACAATTAGACAATTCGAATAATGCGTCAATTGACACAATTGTACGTTGCGTTAATAAGTAATTTTCAAAAATCAAATTTAAGCGTGTTCGAAAGTTTTAATTACAAGCAAGTTCTCTAAGTTTGTTCTAAAAGAAGTTAGAATTAAGATTAGATCTTATTATATTCTTCAAGAGAGCTATTAGACTATCTTTATTTATCGTTAGCTTGTCTACGTTTACGAACATCTTATATCGCTCATTTGCGAGATAGTGTAATCGACAACAAATTTGTGATTGCCCTTGATCGCTCTTTAGCATTCTCGATTTCTAACGAACAATTGCTGCGTTCTCTTGCGTATGTGATTGACGAACAAATTCTAATCGCGTTTAATTGCTCTTCTAACTTCTTACTTTTAGCTCTCTACCAACAACTCTTGTCGCTTTCTTGCGTATCTAATATTATAATCAATTAACAAATCTTGATCGCAATTATCTCGCTCTTTAGTTATGCTAGCTTTCTATCACAACTTACGTCGCTCTCATGCGTGATAATGTGATTAACTAAGAAATACTTATTGCATTTAGTCGCTCTTAATCTCTTTAACTAGTTTCTTAGCATTGATCTAATGCGATACAATGATATACGCATAATTAATCGTAACTTAGTTCTTGAACTTGCGAATTTAATCTAATGAAGTCTATAGATCACATTAGAACAAGTGATCGTCAAGATTATAGATACGCTATAAGTAGATGTTGCAATAAATTAGATAGATTGCGCAACTTTATTCAATACAATTATTTAATTAATTTGCGAGAACTAGTAAGATCTAGAATCGCTAACTCACTCGCGTTATACTAGATTAAATAATATGAATCGCAATCTAATGATTATCGTATTTAATCAATTTTCGTTCTTTCTCATTAATAATGTGCATTCTTAATCTCTTTTACTCTATCTAGCATGTCTTAATTGACTTAATTGACTCAATTGATCGACGACAACTAGAGCATACGTATAGCTATTGCTTTTGCTCTTGCCATTGTCGTTATTTTGAGTCAATATCTCGTTGGCAATTCTCGACATTCATACATTAAACTAGTGAAGTATAAAAGATTTAAATTCGATTTAAATCGAATTTTTTCTAAACGTCTTCGCCATATAATGCGATTTAATAAGAAGGAAATTCGATTATTTATTAATTATTTTGTTATTGATGTCATCGAATAAAGCAATCGTGTTAAATCATTCTTTAAACTCGCTCTTTGTTGTCTTCTATACAAATTATTTTATCTTCGTTAACTATTTGAATTGACAAAACGATTTGATCGTTTTCTCTTCTATTTCTCTCGCGTTCTTAACGATTTTCTTAAACATCTCGAAATTCGATACGACAATATGCTTCGATAACATTTAACGTTTATCTATATACGTATTAAAAGATACGTCAAAGCAATAAAAAGAGTAGAAAAGATTAAAGACAAGAGCACTATATGAAGATTTATTGATAAGACTTTCTAGAAGTTTTGCAAATCAAATATGAAACAAAAATTCTATTACTTTAGCTACAAAAAATTACAAGAAATGATTTAACTAGTTATTACTTGTTCGAACGATTTAATAGAATCTATTTACGATTTTTGTGAAGACAAGATAAACGATATTACGATGTTATAAAAGTTCAAATTGCAAAATCGATTAAAAACTCTTCTTAAAGATCGAAGAAAACTTCAATTGTACAACGATAAAGTCTATATTTATTAATTGTATATCATGTTCTTCTATTTAAATTATACAAACAAAAGATAAACTTCTTTCAATAAACGAATGTCTAGAACTCGCATTGTTATCGAAAACTTCTTTGATTTAATTTAAACTTTGTGAATATTTAATACTTTTAAGACGCAAATAAAAGTCGAATTATAATCGATCGAAAATCTCTATTTAGCGACAATTCTTTTAACTAACTACTATACGTGTCTATGAGATAATCAAATAGAATCTCGCTTTGCAATGTGATCTTTTAATCTTTTGAAATATTTGCAAGTTAATAGAGTCTTTAGCGATTTCAAAAGCTCTACATTATAAAAGTACTAAATTTTTTCTCTTATGTTTATATATATATTTAGCTTCGATGAAGTTTTCTAGTGCTAATCTTTAATGCTTGTTGCTCTAAATCTCGTTGTCGTTATTTAATTGTTAAAACATAGAGAAGAATCTCAAATTAAACTTCTAGAGACGATTTTCGTTTTCTTTCTTCTCTTTTGTTATTTTTTATTATTATCGCATTAAATTGTCGCGATAACATAATTATCTATATATCTTTAATAATTAGAAATTCTTTATTAATTTAACAAAGAATTGTGATTGTGAATGATGTCGTCAATGTAAACACTTTTCGACCTAAATTTTATTTGTTTAGTTTAAGAATTTTTTAGAGATATTATCAACGCAAATGCGATTAAACGTTGAATCATTGTTTTCTTTGTTCAAAGATAAAATTTCGAATTGTCGATAAAATAAGTGTAGTTTACATTCGTTTGTATTGCAACTCGCGCATCACATTTCTTTAATATATATTTAACATCTTTAAAAGAAACGATATTGTATACGAAAGTCTAGTAACTAAACATCTTGTCGTCTTTTTTCTTCATAAATGAAGTTTGCGAAGCTTCGAAAAATAAATGCGATAATAGTGTCTCTCGCCCCAAATTATAGATACTTTCGCAAAAACGTCTTCTTTTCGCATTTAATGTCACGATTCACTCTCTTAAATTTAGATTATTTGTCGTTTTTCTTTTTTTGTTTCTTTTATTATTTGTTACGATCTTTTCGTCGTTCGCATTACTTGTTTTGATCTTCTTGTTGTTCGCATTATTTGTTGCGAATTTCTTCTTTCTCGCATTACTTGTTACGAATTTCTCTCTACTACTTCTATATAATTGTTTTAGTCTCTTTATATTTTCGCTAAATTTAATCAAATCTTTAAACAAATTATTTTACTAAAAATAAACATGTTTTTTATAATACTTATGCAACGATTTCTTAAAATAACGTCTAAGTTTCAAGACTTTCGCAATATGTTTTATTAAATATTTTTCAAATGTATTTTTTATCTTCTTTAACAAAGATTCTTGTCTTAATAAATCTTTTGTCAATAACGTTCGATCTTTGAAGTAGTTAATTAATGTGTCTTGCAAAACGTCTAAGTCTTTGTTATCTATTACGTTGACATACGTTTATTTAAATCTCTTCGAAATCTTTTTGTCACTTTAAGACTATTTTGCAATCTTGTTTTCTTAACGTTTTATAAACTTTAACGATGTAAATTCATTTAATAAAGATTTAAAGAATATAGACGAATAATCGTTGTCGTCTTTAAATAAGATTTACACTCTTATACGTCAATTATTATTTATGTCTTCTTCGTAGTTTAAATCTCTTGTCATTATTGCATCGTTATTAGATAAAGAGCTTGTTTCTATTATAAGTTTCGATTTCCTTGCATTCTTCTTTGCGTCAAAGAATATACTAGAGTTACTATCTTCGAAATTGCTTTAATTCTTGAAGCTCTTCCCACTACTAACGAAGGCGACGAAGAAGAAGAAGAAGAAGAAGAAGACTTCGTAGTTCAATTTATTCTTTAGTCGTTAACTAAGTTTGTTTCTTCTCTTTTCGTGTTTTGCATTCTCTTTTATTTTTCTCTTTCGCAAAGAGCTTTTTTGATTTTTCGCTTTTTAATATGTTGCGAATGTAGACATTTATTTATTGATAACTTGAATTCAATTGTCGTCTCGTATTGCATAATTAAATTTGTGTAAAACTCTAATGTTTGCTTTTCTTTTACTTATTAAATGCTTCATTCGTTTATTAACGTCAACATATTTATGATCTATTGCTATCTCGAATTTCTTTCTAATTTTATTCTAGAAACGTTGCATAGTCTCGATGTCGTACTTCGCAAATCTAGTCACGCACATGTTGGCAAAAATAACATTGTTCTTCTTTGTAAGTCGTTAATTGTAGTTAAGTTTTTAATTTAGTTATTAATCTTTCTTTCGCTTGTAAGAAGCAAAAGAAGTAGAGATTTTCGACGACGAAAAAGCACTAGAAGTGTCAAAAGTACGACGTCAACTAACGATGTTTTAAATATAAAAGTTAAAATTAGTATTATTATTTGCATCTAACTTGACATTCTTTTTCTTTAATTCTTGTGTAATTGTTCTTTAATGTCTTTTATCAATCTATTTTCTTCTTTTTCTTGACGATCGTTGAAACGACTTTGATTCGAATTAAATTGTTTTCTTTTGTTTACGAGGCAATCGTTGTGTGTTCTTCGAAGGCTGCGAGATCTACAAAGGTAACAATGATTGCGAGGATCGCAAAGACGACAATGATTGCAAAGACTTTAATTGTCGCGAAGAAGTGCTCAAATCAAGGACGTGGAAACGGCTTTTAAATACACCTCTAGGCATAACGACGACGACGACGACGACGACGATAGAGAAGATGATTATAACCTTTACAAGCTACGCCTAGACGAGTAATTGAAGCAATTGAATAAGGTGGTGGGTCAATTGAATGGGTATTCAATAATTGAATACTGATTCAATTGGGACTGCCAAGCCGCCAGATCTGCTTGCCCTTTTGGGATCACGCTAACTAAATCGGGCAATGTTCAATTGAATAATCGTATTGAATAGAGCTGCGCAACCTGTCTATTGTGTTTCAGCATTCCCGAAAACGGCGTGTGGCTATGATGCTTGTTAAGATGACCTTTGAGAATCTTCGACATGTTGTGCGAGCTCTGAGCAGGGGCGCGGTCACGATATATAAAGGCCGTCTCCTTTCGCTACATGGCTCAAGATTCAATTTAATAGACAACGCTGCTTTGTGGTTTCTTCAAGCTTTGGACAACCTACTCTACTTGAGAACCAGCGTATTCCCTTGTCCTGTCAATCAGCCCGAGTCGCAGCTCACCGCTTGGACATGCATAAGCTGGTCATCACCACGCTCTTGGCCTCATGGGTTGCCTTCGTGGCTGCATCAACGATGCCTTCTCAAGCTGAAGTATTTGCGACGGCCACGACGACGGATGCTGGGGCCGAGCCAACATTTTCCATTGCCAAGAGGCGAAGGACATTCAACTGCAACCAGGATGATAGACTCAAAAAAATCGAGGCCCAGGCATGGGCTGATGCTGGTGCAAAGGCTGAGATAGCCAACGAGTATGATTCAGGCAATCAATGGCAACCAGCCATGAATTACTGGATGGGACCCGATTCCACGAAGTCGGAAAACTTTTGGAAGATCCGCTGTAAGCTTTGATTCGCCGTTCTCACTGATAGGAACTGTCGGTAACAATCTACACATGCTAATGGTCATGTCAGCCGCCCTCCAGAACGAACGAAACATTCACCATCCGAATTGGGTTTTCCCCGAAGCTGCTGTTGATGTGTATTGCGGTGACACTCATCCAACGAGGAATAACGTCTGTAGAAAGCGGCCAAACCCTAGGGACCCTGGAGGGCCTTTCGTCACACAGTTCGCCTCGACCTCGACCGAAAGAGGCGCCTTCTACAACACTTACAACGTGCTACTATGTCCACGTTTCTTCAACGAGAAGACCAGCTTGGAATCTATATTGCACGACATGAGTACGGGCCAGAAAGACGCTACGAATGCATCCGAGTATAAGTTCTCGTGGGGACACACAATCTATCACGAGCTGATGCACCTGGACCCAGTCATAGCGAATGAGGAGGTCTGGGATGTCGCATATGGTGCTTGCCCGGTGGCAAAGCTCGCGAACCTGAACGCATGCAACTATAACCCAGTATATTGGAACCCTCCCGGCTGGGATTCGAAACACGGCAATCCTCACTCTTTGATCAATGCAGACAGCTGGGCCTTCTTCGCATCTGGAGTGTTCTTCCAAAAAGCCACACAGTTGAAGGATCCGGGCCGCGCGATCAATGATTATGGGATCTACACCCCCGAAACCTTGACAAACTTTACCTACACCGGCTTGGAATATGACCCGGAAGGTATTGTCCTACCTACAGTCGACCGAGCGGATGGCACCTTCGACGCCCAAGTGCCTCCTGACCCTGCACTGGAGAATACGCCTCCCGACGATCCTCCTACGCCTTCCGTACCGTACGTAGTTTCCAACCTGCCATCCGACCTGGCCACTCCGTTCGACGCAGGGGCGTATTTTGCCTCATATACGCCTGCATCAGTGCCGAGCTCGTCGGCGACTGCCCCACCACCGGCCCCGACTGCGCAGCCGCCCTACGCAGAGGGTACTTGCTCTTTCCATATGACTTATTGGAGGCCCATCTTCTGGGCGGACGGCACCAATCCTTATGAAATCGAGATTCGGATCCTGGACGACCACAAAACGACGATTGGATGGTTACCTCATACTCAAGATGACAACCGGCTTACCTGGAATGTGAATAGCCGACTGGAAGACCCTATGCAAGTAACACCTGAAGCGCAGAATGATTATGTACAATTCACGATTGCACAGCAATCTTTCAAGACGAATCAACACTTCAACGCTGGAGATGTGCCAAGCTGTTCTATTGGTGATTGGGACTGTACCGATGATCCTTGTGTAAGTACTGCTATTCTCATTACATTAGGAACGTGCTGATATCTTCGCCCAGTATCGGCAAATGGACTGCTCTTTCGTCTGCAAGTGGAATGGAGGCCCGTCATCAGATGGAGGCTCATCAAAGATCAACTACTAAGAAGGTTGGTTCAACAGCTTCTTTGCGGTTGAATACCGGTTCTAGCTTCAATGTGATCTGACTCGTAGCAGCATATGGAGTCCAAAGTTGCATTCCACCGTACCCGAAGTTCTCTATACTTAGCAGTGCGTTTGATACAGAATCAACAAATGACTATATGAGTTTTTTGGGCCTGTTGATTATTGTAAGATATTGTGTTTTATGTCTATTACCCTCTATCAGAACTTGTTCAACGAACCATGATTATATCTCCTGAGCAATAAAAATACTCTTGTATGTCGGGACAAGTGAGTTCGTTCCAATATGATACACGGGCTCATGACCCTACTCAATCGACCGTCTCACCCTGTTTCAGGTACAGAATATTGGATATCAGGGAGACACAAGAGATGGCAATTGAAGCAAGCAGGTCAATCAAGCCGTCGAATTAATTATCTTCGAGACCACCCAGCCAAATACCGGTCCCGGCTTTATCGCATCCCAGCAATATCGTACTTCGTTCAGACCGAAGGCCCGGCACTCAATAGTCTGAAAGAGCGGAGGAAGTCGAGGTACAGCCATGCGTGTTCTACAAATTCCGCCTTCTTTTCATGTGGTACCACTAGCAAAGCCAGCTGTGTACGTGCCGAGAATCTCTCTATATGTTTCGCCTGATACCATCTACCAAAGGCTCTCTGTCACGTAAGCTCAAAGCTCCTGCAGAAGGGTGGTTAGCTATATGTTATTAATACGGGAGCTGTACCAGCATGGCAACCCATGCAGGCCGTCGAGCGAGTCATTACTTTTCCCACGTCCGCATGGCAAAAGCAGATCGATATTCTCTTGCTTCTTATCGCCCTAGTCTGTATCGGTGGCATCGTGAAAGCGACCTTTCAAGCTGGGTCATGCTAAGCTCCATGTGAAATACAGTCGACAGCTACAGAAAAGCACAAATCTGTACTTGAGAGTTAGAAAGAAGAGGATGGCGGACATCACCTGCTTTGTAGCTGGAAAAGCCATGAGATGATACAACCAAGAGCGCCGAAATCAGGATCGAAGGAAAGAAGAGGGCGAGAGAGACAGCAGCGATAACTAGGACGGCTACGTACTCTTCTACAATGCTTATGGTAGTAATATCATTCATTGTGGTCATGTATTTCTGCGTGTTGTTTTTGTTACAATAATTCATGTGCATTGTGTTCAAACCTCTGTGGATTGAAAGCCTGGACACCGTTTCCCAATCTGCCTTCGCTATATCACATCTTGTCGTGCGGCAACTATGATGGAGAGCTATAAAGATTGTCAAGACCGTTTTCCAGAGATGAGTGAGTGAGGAAATATATCAAGATGGACAGGACGGAAAGTCCTGGCGAGGCTTTTATGTCTCCAGCTTATGCACAATGCTGGACGCGTACCACAATATATACCTTGAATTTTCCCGGAGTTTCCATAGGTGCTGGCCGAGCAACTCGTATAGTCCTCGTAACGGGACTTAATCAAGTAGACCGTGTTAACTTCGATGTCAACCAAAATCTGTCACCGGCAAAAGATAGGGACGAAAGCTGAAGAGCGAAGGAGAACGGTCTAGGCGACTTGACGCGTAGATAATTATGCCAGTATAACCATCGATCGGCCTATATCGATTGACTAAAGACATACGTGAATATACCACTGCAGAGAGCTGACATCTTGCTCCTATCTTAGATTGCCAACAATTTGATAGTAACCAAAATTCCGTCAAGCGAAGACGCCATCAAAACCATAACGCCCACACAGATTATGTCACTCTGGTCATTGGCCGGAGTTAATTGATATCTCACTTCTTCAGGCTGAATCTTACCCACCGTTATCGTCTCAGCGAATTGCGATTTGCGCGGAGAATTTTTTTAGCGCCATCATAGAATAGAAATTCTGCTGTCACAAATTGCGTTATCACTTCCCAGCCATCTACAACTCCCCCAACAACGTTCAAGATTCAGAACTTTTTTTTCCAATTTCTAATATCCCAACAGTTGTTGTCTTCCTCCATCAAGCGACCATCTTGAAGGCACAGGACTCGCAACTACCGAAGAGTGTGCTTAAGCAAAGCAGATCTTGTAGTTTGTTACTGTTCAAGGGACAGTTGACATCATGCGCATGACAAGTCATATGGGTATGGCTCTTGTGAGTAAACCGTTCTGGCACCCCGGGCATGACATAGCGAAGTGGTTCAGACAAACCGTTCATAATACTCTGTTGTTCTGTCGCAGCTCGTGTCTTTGTACATTACTTGGAAAAGATACCCGGTAGAAATTTTAATGGAACACATAAGTACATTTGCTCCGTGACCTTGTTCCGTCTCCGTCGTAGCCTTTGGAACCCGCTGGAGCCATTTCCAAGCGCCCCTTTGGTGAGGACAGAGGGTCTGTCCGGACGAGGCAAACTCTTTCTTTCAACGGAGTTAGAGAAGCAAGAAGAAGGGATGCTCGACGGTTGCCACTCCACGGCACACAGGCTACTATGAACGGTCATTCCTAAAGTTGCGCATTGAGTTTCCGTATAGTGGTAAGGTGCGATGGTGTTTGGTCTCATTTGTCTTAGTCCCCCAAACTCCTACCCTGTCATGGGCATGGAACATCGGGCCGTACCACCGTCGGGCGGTCGGACTTGTATGGCTCGTTAGCTTCGCACTACAGCGACTCTAGTCGCAAAGCAAGTGAATCCGACCGCAGTGTACGTCCGTTTCAATTCTCAGATCAACGAGGCAACGCCCGCGTCGACTCTCATTTCCTCCCGTGGGTGAAGCAACAACCTTGGGAACTCAGACCAGGGACTACGGCGGATCAACACTTGAAGTCCTGGCCCCGCCAGGTTTTCGGAGTCTTGGGCCACTGAGAGCCAAATTCTAGGCGCTCAGGGCCACTCCTGGTTGCAAGCTGGTCGCTGAGGGTGCCTAGAAACAGTAATTTCCGGGCTTCAGAGGACAAAGGGTGTCTCCCGGGCGGCGACCTCCCAGCTGATTTGTCGGGGTGGCGGGCTCCAGTTCCTTGTAAGGGGTTACCCAACTTTCTCACGAAGAATCCACAAATAGTCAACGCGTTGGTTATTTTGTTCATCCGAATGAGAAAACATGCCTACGCCTAGCGGTCGCAACATATTTCCTAATCAAGGCAAGTTGACAAGTTCAGGGCAAATGATGAGAGATGATCCTTGGCGCCAAGCTTTGCTTTCGTCGCTCTAAGCACTTTCCACCCGTTGTTGGTTGGTGCTATAACTTTGACACTACTACCTTATGACCGATTACTTGAGTGCGCAACTGGAGGTTTGTACTAGTCTAGAGGGACTCGTATGTCGGGATGAAGGTCGGGGTCGGCCGGTCGAAGATTGCGCCGCTCCAGAGAGTGCTAGCAACAATGTGCATAGCCTCTGCTACTGTACATCGATCCATGACTGGGTTGATCTATGAGATCTTATATATAAAGCAGCTGCCAGCTTCATCATGGAGAATCATCTCATATCCTTCTACTGCTGAACCAGTATCCTCGAGCATTCTTCCAAAAACTTCACAATGTACAGCCTCCATTTTCTCCTGCCCATCGTTGGCATTCTGGTCGCATCTGTCCATCCAGTGCCTGCTCTGGCTGCCTCGAGCCCTCAGGTGCTTCCTCTAAACCCAGATAGCACGTTCTCGTTCGAAGTCCTGCGCCTCCTGGGCCACGCCCGTTATGGCGGTTCAGATGTTGCCGAAGTCCTCACCGCGGCCAACGGGATCGCCCCAGGGAACTTCTCAAGCTTCAGCTCAGCATATCATGCCCTCGCCGACCGAGTATACGCACGCACTAACGGGGTGGATGCCAAAAGCTACCCGGTCAGTGTGCGCGATGATCTCTTCGCCGCCTCCAACTACTACCGTGCCGCGGATTTCTTCCTCCACGGCAACTGGGAGAACCCCGAGATCAACAGCCTCTGGACTCAGCAGACCGCCTCCTTCGACCAGGCTCTAGCCTTGCTACCGATTCCTGGACGGCGTGTGACGTTGAAGGGCGACGGGTTTGATATCCCGGCAATCTTCTATGCCGCGGGATCCCCTGGTAGCCGGGACAAGACTAAGCGTCCCACTCTGATCATGGGCAATGGGTATGATGGCTCTCAGGAAGAGATGCTTCATGTCTCCGGGTTCGCAGCGTTAGAGCGTGGCTGGAATGTCATCACTTATGAGGGGCCCGGCCAGCCGACTGTCCGCCGGGAGCAGGACCTGGGATTCATCCTCGAATGGGAAAGGGTTGTCACGCCCGTGGTTGACCATCTCTCGACGCTGCCAGAAGTCGATATGTCGCGGGTGGCTCTCTATGGCTACTCATTTGGTGGGTGGCTCGCAACCCGAGCAGCCGCCTTCGAGCCTCGAATCAACGCTGTCGTGGCGATCGATGGCGTTTACAGTCCCGGCGAAGCCTTCCTAAGCCAGCTTCCACCAGCTTTGAAGTCCCTGTACCAATCGGGGAACAGGTCCGCGTTCGACGCAACGGTGAACGCAGCTTTGGCGAGTCCTCACACGCCGACGTCTCTACGATGGGGTGTGGAGCAGGGACTCTGGAGTTTCAAGATTAGGTCTTCTTATGATTTTCTCCACAAGGCAGCAAATATGACGCTGGAAGGACTTACGGATAAGATCAAGGTTCCAGTCTTCGTGGGAGCTGCGGAGAACTAGGGAATTTTCAGAGGCCAGCCGGAGAAAGTCAAGGCGGCGCTCGGAGATCGAGCAACGTATTTCCCATTCGTGGCTGCAGATGGGGCGGGGGAGCACTGTCAGGTTGGTGCTGCAGCGTGGCTGAATGAGGTTGTGTTTGACTGGCTCGGTGGCGTGCTTGGGGCGGGCAAAGAGGCGGGCAATTACTAGGAAATAGCGAGAGATTATGGTGCAGATGGACAAATTGCATGAGCATTGCGAGTCAAGTCGCTAGCTTATGATTTCGCAGACGAGTTTCACCCTTTTCATTCTTCGATCCGATCTTCCTTTGTTCATTCAAGCCAAGGTCGCAAGAGTCACAGCAGTATAAGTATCAGTGGCTTTTGAATTCAGCGTAACGTCTGATTGACAAGTATCGGATCGACAAATAAGTAAAGTATCAGCGTTGCTGGCATGGATCACTAGTGCGGCCAAGACCGAGAATGGCTATCACTCCTCCGAACACATACGGAGTCCTGACCCACCATCTCGCCCTGGCAAACATTCGGCTGCAGGGCGAAGCCCCGTCTCCGCCAGTCGATGCTACTGCAACAGCGTAAAAGCAGCTATGAAAAGGCACGTCCTCTATGCGCTCCTAGCATTGACACTTTATAGGCGGCATGGTGGGCTACTGGAGAATCTAAAGGTCAGAAGAAGGATAACGACAAGAACAGTAAAGAAGAAGTTTGAAAGTCTGCATCGCTGAATCGTTGATATCACCCGAATTCCAGGTGCTCGGGTGACCTGCTGTCTGACTGCCTCTGAATATTGTGGTGCAACATGCGTATTACCAACATGAGGCGCGGGGGTTTCTGATGGAGACAATGAATTCCATAATGTAATGCGGGGTTGGGGCAATATGATCAATAGGTCCTGGCACAAGAACAAGCATAATGGCGTGGGGAGATCTGTATTGCTCCGCCTGAATATAGTGTATCGGTCAAAATGTGTTGGTCGGGTAACAGATCCTGCTGGTAGACCAGTGATTGACTGTTGAGAACTTTGTTCGGAATGTCGAAACTTTTTTTGCTTCTACATTTCTGGAATGCTGATCACTTGTAAAGCGCAGCTTGTGATAAGATAGCTCTTGCCCATGATCAACTCAACAAATCTAGTCTGCTGGAAATGAGAAAGGAGAAAGTCGCTCTTCTCGAAGAACCAAACGCATGGTCTGATTTATATGAATGAGTGTCTCGCATCAGCTCCTTAGTATCTAGGCGGTATGTCTGTTTCAGACACCTAGGCGTATGTTCGACGCTAAGACCCACCATATTAATATAATCAACAGTTGTCATGTCAAATGCGATATCGTTCTCCTGTTCAAGGTAGCTAGAGGGTAGCTCAGAATCAATGCCAATGCATAGCTTAGACATGATTGCTGGTTTCAGACGTGAGGTCTCCCTCATCATTTAAGCTAAAGCATTTCTGCTTATTGTATACCAGCGAGAGATACCTTGCCCACTCGACTCTTCACGATCCACAAATGGTCGCATTACTCCCGCCATTCTGACTCGCATCTGCATATCCCGCATAACAATGGCTCCTGCCAGGCATCCCGTTCTTCGTTCTTCCCGTCCACATATCGCACTGAATGCTTGGTTCTCCATCGAGGGCGGCCTGCACGATCATATCCAAGCATACCGCCACGCAGTCCTTGCCTGACTTCCACCTAAACTCTGGTTCTGGGTCGCTGAACATGTAGATATTGAAGATTGAGCCGGGGACCATTGGTGGCTGTGGTTGCGGCGTTCCGGGGCCGTAGCCGATGTCTGCTGTCAGAGTGCTGTTGATCACGGACGGTATAGCGACGTTGCAGCTCCCGAATAGTGGGAACTTTTTGGTGGCGCCTTGGTACACGCCGGTTTTCAGGACACCGCTACTGTTCCAGAGGTCTTGGATCGTGTTTTGGAGAGCGGAGACTTGCGCGGAGGCGGGCTGTAGAGCGGGGGTGAGGAACGGGGCGCTGTAGTACACATCTCGTTTTGATAGCTCAGATGGCTCCGCGGACGGGAAACCAGAAGTCGCAGAGAAGAGCAACGCAAAGTAGACTAAGGTTGTAGAGAGCATGGCGATGATAGTAGAGGGTGATGCGGACTGTAGAAGCCACAAGTGGGTTGAAGTCTCGGCGTCAAACTTGGTCCAGTTGGATGGAAAATGAGAGGAGGAAGACGAAGGGCATGAACGCCGTGCCTTATGACGTTGAATGGATGAGTGCAAGCCATGGCTTGAGCCAGAACGGCTGGCTTGAAATATGCCCTTGAGACTTCTACCATACCCGACAAGCGATGGCGGATATTGCAAGCACCCATGACTTTCGAGCCACTCAAAATCGGTTGTGAGATGGTTCGCCTATTGATCGTGGATTCTCGCCAAACGGCTGCGCGCTTCAATCACTGAATGCGATTGCCGACTATCTTTTCGCCTGACGAACATTGAGCCTCTCTGCCTTCCATAGCTGTTCTCCACGGATATCCTTTCGATTGCTCTACCCGGACCCAAGCTACGATCCACACGGGCTTTCCCGCGCGAAAGGATTGCAGTGCGTTTCTTGAAGCAGGAGTCGGTGCGGTGATTCGTGGGTACTAATAAGCGGCTTTAGGTTACCGCATTGATTATACCACTCGGCCTGCTGGTCACTGACATCTAGAATCCAGAGATCCCATGGGTCTCGGCGCATACTTGCCATCGAGTACAGGGATCATCGCAGCGAGCGAACCGTACTGTAACCCAAGAGGATCTGAAGGCATATTTCGACGAAACAGCTGAGAAGGCATTTGTTGAAACAGTCGTGCTGTATAGGCGAAAAGGGAAAGAAATAGGGTAGCTCAAGAAGTATAGACACTTTCGACCAAAACAATATTGTGAACGTAAGCAGGTAATACGTACAACCAATCAATCAACATAGTGGACTGGGTGTGTCATGCTGCGCACACGTCTGATTGCGCGCCACCGTCGGTATGATAGATGTTTCATTAGTTCCGCTCAGGAAACTGCAATGTCCTTATAAGGTAGCTTATGATGTGTCGTAGCCATAGCACGTCGGTGTGCCTCCTGGCTCTCCACATTCTTCACCCCTTGGTTCACCCGTTCCCAGCTCTGTTCTTTCGACGTCTTTTCTTTGCCGAAGATAATTGTATCGAAAATGTCCCTATTGGGTCTGCAATGGTAAGACTGGCGCCGACCCAGAAGCGAGCCCAAGTTGATGTGAATCGTGTTCCAGCCCGTCAGAATCCTCAGCAACGATGTGCGCAATACCAGGTTCGAGCCTCTTGGCCGTTATTCCTATGCGCCGATTGTGGATTTTTCCGAAGGCAATGTACTAGGAAGACACCTTGGATAGCATGGATCCACTCACAGACTTTGCCTTGTTGGGAGGTTGAGGTAGGAGATAGACGGTGCAGAGGTGTTATAGTTCCTGGATAGATACTTAGAGCAAACAGAGGACCAGCCAGGATCTTCTCACATTCTCTAGCTTCCGGTTGAATCAATTTGAGTGGATAGAAGAACTAACTCGGTTATTCACCATTCTTTAGGTTCAATCTACCATTCCAGAATCGAGGAGCCTGACCCAGTGGAGAACCGCATTGTTGCTCCTGTTGCTCGGGCACCAGACAGAGCCTTCTAATTTATTCTGTCGCTGAAGAGCTTCAATGTCTCCAGCTGCCAGGCAATTCGAGTCGAACGCGAGGCCAGGGGAAACTCTAGGGTCATTGTCGCATTGGACGGCATCGCTGATTGTGAGATGGAGCTGTGAGTCTGCCGTCGGACAACATCGTCGTCAGGGACAAACCACTTGGCACTTACGCCCTAGCGAAGAATTTGAGCAAGCAATAGCAGAGTTCCTTGCGACTCGCAAGCCGCAAAGCTGTATGTAGGGCTCCACCATGGTCAAGAGAAAATCGGAGTTTGCACTGACTGCTGCGCTGCCTGGCCAAGTTGTCCCGAACACCAAATGTTCTCCTTCCTTGCAGCGCTTGAAGCCTTCTCACACCGCCAAGATAAGGCTCGGAATAACTGCTCGTGACTAGGTACAAAAGTGTGAGAACCCATCCAGAGAAGCAAGCACCGTCTTGAAGTTCAGAATATCAGGCTGTTGTTCCTCAAGCCCAGTATGCCCAAGGCTCTTCCCCTCACAGGCACCTACCCATCACGTGCCACTCCTTTATTGACAGCAAGTCCATCGGTCCAATCTTGCCATTCTCAGCCGTGGACTATCGCTCAAAATACAGTCCCTCGTTCCAGTCCTACGACTTCTTTCCTCCTCACACGGTCCTCGAATTCTTCCTGTTCTTCGGACTAATCGACCTCCCTGCACTTCCCCTACGCGACGCGGCAAGCAAGAGGCACATCGTCTTCCTGACCTACCCACATGAGCAACTCGACAATCATCAGTACGGTTATGTGAATGCGCTTCCCAACTCCTCGGGCGCTGGTGCGATCAAACTCGTTATGAACGGCCGCAGTGACGCTACACAGTCGCGAAAACTTCCTGCTTTGTTCGCGAAAGACGCTTCAGTATAACACATTTTGCCTGCTGTAATCAGCATACAGTCCGACGGTGAATGGCGGTCTCTGGAACTAGAAATCCCAGTGATGCTAGGACGGCGTGAGCGTTGATGATACTCGCAGTGCGTTATGACTCTGTGGGCGGAAGCAATGTCGTGCGAGATATGTTTGATATAGGGCGCTGGTAGGGTGTGGAGATGGTCGTTGCAACGCGACCACTGACTGCAAAGCGGGATGTCAGGTGCAAGACAATCTGCGTAGCGCAGCAAACAGGCACTGGTGGGATTGCAGGAGGAAGCGAGATTGGGGGAAAGCGCGCCGGGTTGAATAACGGATAAGGTTCTGCTTGGAATAGGATATCAACCCTTCCGTCTGCTGTGGTGCTGATAGGGCTCCTGTCTCTTCGTTGAAACCGTGTGCATTCACTAAACAGGATTTCATCTCTTTTAAGGTTGCAGTTGATCGTTGATATAGCCTTGGCTGAAGCTATTATCGAGTTCTATTCAAATATAGATGCTGCGTCTTCTGTGATCGTCCATTCTGATACAGCGCGTCTTCTCACTTAGCCGATCCCGTGACAGACTAGGAGGCTTGAGCATTCACAGATAATCTTCGTTCTTTGGATTAGGGGTAGAGATGACTAGCGTTTGCGAATTGCCTCTCTCCGGATCCTCGACCGGCCGTCCAGGGTCGGAAATGATATTACTTGCATTCTCCGGCCTGAAAGAGATCCGCTCACGAAGGTGCGATGTGTCCAGAGAATGGCCCTCAATTCCAATCATCTGGTCTTTTGCAGAACAGCCGTTAGCGACTTGTTCATACTCCGAGAGAGAGATAGTCCTACCTGTATATACTTCCTTGAAAGTCAAAATGATGGAGGCCAGAAGTAGCATTGGCACAATCTGACCGAAGCTCAGCTTGTTTTCGTCTCCATCGATGTTGTTTCCTGGAATCTTGCGGTTGCTCAGAATGCTTATTAAGCCGAGTGTAAACCAAAGTATGTCATAGTAGAGACTGATCGTTAAGGATCCCAATATCGCAGCCAGAGCAAGGTAAATCTTGAGAGTAACAGCCAACAGTAGCTCCAAGGGTAGCAGGCTGGCAGGTACGGCTCGAAACTCTCCAATGCCACTGCCGGCAATGGCTATCCCCGTACGCTTGGAATACTGATGGATATTTCGTATCCTATCGCGCGGTATTCGTAGCAAATAGTGGTCTAATTTGCTGGTGTCAAAGACTCTCCAGATGGAAGTACTGTAATGCAGTATTAACGCGAACATGTACGGATAGGTCACGGCGAGATCACGATCCGTTTGGTCGAACAGACACTGCGCAGGACAGCTAGTGCTTGCGCCCCACAAGGGATTACTCGCCAAAGCCAGAGCCGCCAGCAACATAATTAACATCAAGACCATGATGCAGACCCGCCAGTTGCGCAGTGTAGGACGTTCTTGTAAGTAACAAGTCAAGATGCTGAGACTGGTCATATGCGTGTTGGAGAAAAAAGCAAGATCCACGACAAGCGAAAAGTGGTACACGGAGATGGAACAATGCTTCCAGTAGCCAGCAATCAGAATGGCGACCCCGAAAAGCAACTGATAATCGCTCAACAACAGAATAAGTCTTTCGAGAACCGGTCTCCAGAAGGCGGCCCGGTCTTTGCTGATCCGCAAAAACGGTAGCCTCCGAAAATAGTGAGATATCCACTGGTCGATTGCATTCTCTTCGTAGCCTCGCAGGACACTCAGAGTGTGACCGACAAAGGCGATGATCAGGTTCACAAGGCTTGTAGCAACGCAAGCGGTGATAATCTGTACGCTGCATAAGTTTTGTCTACCACCCTCGAATGAAATCGATTGCTTACCCCAATGCCTGCAATATCTGTGCCGAAGGTGAGTCTTCGAATACTCTGTCGAGTGGAACCAATCGCTTACCAGAGTCTGCCTCATATCTACCACAACCTTGGCCCTGCAGGTAGACGGTGCAGTCCGGAGAACCTTTACCACACAAGAGGCCCATGCTCGAGTAAGAATGATGATGGGTGGCAAGACATGCTCAGCGTGCGAGAGGAGGAGGTATATAAATGTATCCCTATAGTATTTGGGGTCGTGGTCCACACCGCGTTCTCGGCAACTGTGACAGAGGCTGAAACTGTAGTATTTTAACAATACCGCATGATTGGTTGCTTGCTCAGGTGGCAAATCTGGATTGTTTCCTGCGATTGGACCACAGACAATGCGCATTCCCTGAGGAAGTCGAAGACGCATGTCAGATTCTTGTGGTCGTTGCCGCAGCTGGATTGAGAGAGATCAGCAATCGGCTGATTCGCCTCGATACCGAAACCTTATCTATTTCTTGGCAGGGGTTACGAGCAGCTCCGTCTCCGGAGTCGACATGTCAGACACTTTATGCTGGCTTGCGAATTAAGACTGTAATGGCGATCACATCTCGTGTTTTGGGAGTTTTGAAGCTTCCGAATTTGTTGCATACCTCGAAGACAGAGGTCTGCAATGGTAGACCGTAATACTACTTACATGTGGTCTTTGTGCATCTTGGAAGGTGCAACGCGCGGCTAGACTTGCGGCCCGAGATCGAAATGTGGAGATTGCTTTTCAGCTTTCTCGTCTTTCTCGTCTATTTTCATATCGTAGCTGACAAATGAACCATGATTCTGGAATCTGGACACACCACTTCGTACTGCTTCCCTACAGGAATTTAAATCTGAGTCGAGCGGAACTGGAGCACGTTTCTGTATCTGCATGAGCAGCAGATTGTAAGGACGCCGCACCACCCTTCGATGGATGCTGCTGGAATGGTGCCAGATCTCTCGCGATTGCTTTGACCTGGCTCTTCCCTCAATGACGATGTCGCAATGGCCCGATTGTCTACAGCTTAAGAATGCTCCAGCTGGCATAATGATGGTAATAGACTTGTTTAACCTTTTGCAGTTCGCAGCTCTACTTTCGGGTTATGGCAGGATTCTCTCGGAAGGTTGAAAAGGTTGAATGGGAAGGCAAAGTCGCTTCGTAGGAATCTCAGGATGCTGTCGTTTTGTCAAAGACCTCGGCCCTGCAAATCAATCATGGCAAAGAATCTAGTACATCTCAACAGGCTAGGAGCTCGCATGCATACTGCCAATCAACAAGGCGCTGGCTCCCAGAAGCAAAACTTTCTACGAGACATAAGGTGCCAAAATGTTCTTGCCTAAATTATTTATACGATGCGGCCGCACATCATGTTCTGGAAGATCCCGTCCAGGTCTCTTCTCCTGCATCGGTGAATCCGATGGTAGGAAAGACGCAGGACCAGTGAGTCAAGCAATGATACTGAGCAAACTTGGAAACAAAGCCGACAAGTTCGACTGGATAAGGCTACTGGCTCACTACATGCGTAGAGCATGGTCTTCAAAAGTTAAAGAAGCCCTTTCAGCCAGTCCTGTTCACGCGGACCACGAAGCATGTAGACCTGCTGAACTCCAGTACCCGCGCGACAGATTTAGCATACCAATCTATAATATCTTACAAGAATAAAGCCTGGAACAACTATCATACAATTCGGCTCATGCACGCACCTCAAGCCGGATCAGGCTCGCTGTTCAGCCACCAAACAGTAGTCCTCCCCAGTCGATACCATGGACTCTCCCATCACCGTTGGGTGCCACCTCCTTGAATAGAGCAGGACTGACGTCAATGTCGTGCATCTACGATATCGATGTCAGCAATGCTCTATGAAGTTCAAAGGATGAGTTATGTGGCACATTGCTCAGAGCTGATGCTGCTGACACAGATCTCAAACTTCTCGATAAGGAAAGAGGGTGGGAGTTGCCCAGAATTTTACTCACTTCACATCCGTAACAGGTGTCGACGACCGTGGCATAGTGCTGCTGCTTCGTTTGTGGGTTCCAGATGCCGATGGTTTTGCCACATTTCGGATTGCTGTTGGGATTTCCGCCGTTGTTCATCATGCCCGTAGACAGTGCGACGATGAGCTCATTGGGGCCATGGAGAGTACCGCATGAAGTCAGGCCGACAGACGGATCATAGTAGGTCATATCTCCCGAGTATGCGAGAATGAAAGGGAGAAAAGGAAGAAGGAGTGCTAGCTCCGTTGGAAATATCATTTTGAAAATGGTGAGGGTAAAGCTTCGAAAATGGAGGGCTTTTAGAAAGGAAAGAAAAAGAGATTGTCCAACTTATAATGACCGACCTGTTCGATGCAGCCATACCGAGGTCTCCATTGATGGGAAGTAAGAGCAGAACAACAAGGTGAAACATTTGATCTCAGAATTTGCCCAAGACCACCAAACGCCCTTATGTGGCGTTGCCTGCATTGAAAGTTTATTGTCGTGCCGGCGCCACAAGGAACATTCACCTTGTTGAGCATCTTGTTGGCATTTCTGTCAAAAGGTTATCAATTGAAAGCTCAACTTCGCGATTTTGGGCGCAGAAGCTTTTGTTCTCGGTCTTGTTTCAAGATGTCTTTGTTCAACGTACTTTCCCAGGCGAATCGCATGGCTGCGTCAAAGAAAGCCTCACGGCTCTTGCCGGCTCATACATGAATCTTCGTCTCGATCCATTTCTTTGTCCTCTAGCTATTGCGCAACAGTAATACATGCGGGCCGGTGTACGAGCACAGCTTGTTAATGAAGTATCGGTTGTGCCAAGATTCTACACTGACACTAAGAACAGCGAACAAGCTCCATCCAGCACCTCCCAGTAAGTATGACGACATAGACGTAGAAGCTTCGGTTGATTTTCTCGCGCCAAACCTGGAGGGCGAGCGCTCATCTAGGGTCTTACCTTACTGGGCGATTATGATTATGATAACTGCGATTGCGGCGCCCACGGGCCCCCGCAAACAGCCCACCTAAAGTTCAGGCCTGCAAAATCGATCAATTCATCGTGGAGAACAACCTTGTCGCTCAAAGCTTGTCTCCCGCATGTTGTTTCATTGAATTACAATGCTTCGCGGCCTATAGGATCAGGCAAATCTTACATGACCACGGCAAGGCGGCGTACGCTGCCACACGCGAGCAAGCGTCTCCAAATTCGACCTATCGTTGATACCACAACTAGTAGTAGTAGTAGTCTTCATTTTTAGTTTATAGTGCTGCGTCCCACCCCAAAGAGCATGCATAGCATTTTCTAGCCTAGTATACACGCCCGTACACATAGCCTCTCTCACTAGCTATGCAATTGCCTCATTAACGACGACCAAATATCATAGCATTCGCCAATTGTTTTTGAGAGCCTTAGTACGACTCCCTTACACGTACGTGTCCAAATACAATTGCGAGGTGGAAAACCACATAAAAAAAATTTAGGGTCTTATTGATATAATCGTTTCAGCACTCGAACCGCTATTCTCAAGCCCCATCATCCACACGCGAGCAAGCGTCTCCAAATTCAACCTATCGTGCATACCACAACTTCGCTAAAATAGCAAACGGGCGTACCCGTAGCGCGTCCGTGCAAAGGCCCTGCCAGAAACGGCACATTCTGAAGCTGGCGGTGTTGGTAGAAGTACTGAGACTTGAGAGCGAGTGACTGCCATGAATGACAGGATGAAAGGATGGCATATCCTAGCTAAGTGGCTTGACTTCACTTCTCGAATCTGGGGAATTCTACGCTGCACGGACTTCTAGAGGGACTTCTAGCGCGATCGCGCTGCTTGCGCTCCAATGAGAAGGCCGCACACCATCTACTGGTCATGCCAAGACCTGTTCGCATCGGGGACGCTTAGGGGCTACGGGCTGCTAGGTGCCCCAGAGTCCGCAAACCAAGTCGCCTAGGCGACAAGATCTAGATAGTCCTTCGGGCGGGCTCCATTTGGTCACACTAGTAGAGCTACTAGCGTCGACCAGGACTCATGAGTTATGGGGTCGAGCCCCGTACTGACCAAAGCGCTCCCCGCAAATTCTCCGATAACATGCAAGGCACAAGACGGACCGGAAGAGTAGCAGGGATCTTCAGTGCTAACAGTTGCTCGGATCCTTTTTTTTCCGATTATTCTCCTATCTCGTGGTGAAGCTTCATCGATAGCTTGATCATGTCTGTGCGCGTGCAGGTACCTGGCACCGGAACGATGTTGGCAGTAGCCTTGCCGTCTTCGCTTTAACCCTCAATTGGCCGGTGCTCCTGTTTCCATGAGCTAGCAGGATGGCTTGTTCTAGCCATGTCGGTTAGACAGTCAAGGTGAGAGGTTAGCTACCCTAAGAGTGATGGACTTGAATCGTTTCATAAGATGCAATGGTTGTCCACCACTTTGGCCTTTTGGACAGTCAATCTCCTTTTTGAACAATTGCACTCTGTCTTCTTTCTTAGCACGTAACAGACTCTCCACCTGCAATCATGGCGAATACAATTGCCTCCATTCGAGAGCTGGCTCAAGTGCCAGAATGCGCTGTAAGGCTTCCCTTTGTTTGCGGTGGCGAAGGCTTACTCCTCAATAGTATCCTGCCTATGCCGCAATCGCCGCGGCGGGCTGTGGCCCAAGCCTGGCTTGCATTTGTGCAAATGACAATTTCTTTCTTGCGTTGCAAGGGACGATTCTCGCCGGCAATTGCAGCTTAGTAGAAGCTCAGGGTGAGGCACCTGCGATTGTTGATGTTGGGCCTGTTTTTGAAGGCCCCTGGTTCAGGTCACATATGGATTACGCCTGCTGATGCTCAAACTTGAGTAGAATCGCTAGTCTCAACCAGACAAATCTGCGTTCAAGCTGTTCCCTGGATTAACGATAACCGCGGACCTGAGGTTGTGGCAATCATTACGGTATTGACTGTGCTCTCGACGATCGCAGTCTTGCTTCGGATTATGGCCAGAAGGATCTCGAAAATTAAACTTGGAGTCGAGGACTATCTGATTATTGTTGCACTAGTAAGCTGTTCAGGGAAGTCCCTCTGTACCTGGCATTGAGAAAATCTAGATCTGGGCGTATGGTCTGACCATCACTCAATACATGTGTACGTATCCTGTGAAAAACTCTCTTCGGCCTGGAAGGGTACTTGTTTACCGTGAACAGCTGTACAAAATGGCTTCGGAAGGCATATGCTGATGCTGGACCTACCCGGGATCATTGCTTTCACAAAGGTGAGCAATTCTATGGTTCATCAACCTACCTAACTTGAAAAGAAAAAGGACTAGGAATCACACAAGAAGGTCGCTAATGTTATTGCAGACCTTTTTCGCAATTCAGTTCATATTCTGCGCGTGCGCCACCGCGGTCAAGCTCTCGGTCTTGTTCTTCTACCACCGTGTTTTCCCTATCCGACCCATCACCATTGCAACAAGCATCATTGGGCTTGTCGTCGTTGCTTGGTTCGTGGGCGACATACTTGTGGTATTCCTCCAGTGCAAGCCAATCCAGTACAATTGGGATAAATCGATACCGGGAGGGCACTGCATCAACGCCAATAATGAGTAAGTAAATCCCTGAGCATACCATGCCCTTCCTGGGAGTCCCAGAAGCTTATGTCCTTGCATCATTCGCCCTGGGCGAGCTGCGGCACAACTCGTCGCCTTTATTCCATGGAGCGATGCTGACTCCGGAGTCTGTACTTAGGGCATACTATGGCACTACTCCGCCGGATATTGCTACGAATATCGCACTTCTAATTCTACCCATCCCCATTCTTTGGAACTTGCAGATGCGGCCAGCAAAGTAAGTCGGTGGTTGCCCCTCTTAGCATATACTACCCCTGTGCGTGCATCGCGAGCTTGAGACATGCCCCGAAAGCACCCGCTTTCGAACGTATCTCGTTCAGACCATCCCCTAGCTTCAAGAAGACAGGCTGATTCTGACATCACGTAGGAAGATTGCCCTCACCATCATTTTCATCCTGGGCGGCTTGTGAGTCTTCCAAACCCTCGATGCCGTCCTCGTATTGACATATAGCCTCCAGTGCAACTGTGGGTAGTATTGTAAGGATCCCTTTACTGACCCAACTGAAACCCACGGATGTATCCTGTAAGTCCGCAAGCTCTACGGGTGTCCAACCAAGACCGAAAGACTGATTTCTAGCAGACTCCGTCGTCAATCCAGGCCTCTGGTTGAGTGTCGAAAACAACGTTGGCATCGTCTCCGTCTGCCTCCCTCTGCTGCGCCCATTGTTCAAGAAGACCTATGCTTCCGCCATCCGCCAACGCTTCACCAAGCCTCGGAGCTCACGCTACGGCGGCGGCTCTCAACGTCTTCCGGACTCGGAAAAGGGCCCCCAGTCGACAACGCTTAGTCGGACGGAGGACATGTATCTGGGCGGGGCAAAGAAGCACAAGTTTTGGTACAACAACGAAAAAACTGCAAGCGAGAATGAAGAGGAGAGAAGTGATGGAAGTCAGGAGGATATCATTCCAATGGGCAAGATCACTGTGAGTCACGATGTGTCGTGGGAAGACGGAGTACCCCTTCCACCTTCAGCTCATGCCTGAGTTTGGTTCGGGAAAAACGGAGTGAAGGGAGGGGGACTTGTGGATATCAATCACCACATGCGCTGGCACCAGGGGTGGCTTGTCAAATTGAGGAAACTTGTATCTCATCGCATTCTCGATGTCTCTTTAATCTCATTGGTATGTCTTGAGGTTTTATTGCTTTGCCAGTAGATTCTGACTGGATTAGACGGTCCACCGCTGCTTCTTCAACACGTTGGAGCTGGCACACCCTGCAAGTTAGCCAGGGGCACAACGCCGAACTTGAGCGTCACCAGGTGCCGGCAAAAGTCATGACCCATTTTAGGCGAACCCACCACTCTAAAATGGGTCATGACTTTTGCCGGCACCTGGTGACGCTTCAGACGCACTGAGATAAAGTTTCGGGACCTCTGAGGAGGTTTCAAGTCCTATCGTGAAGCCTTCCAATACCGATTAAGCAAGCGTGAGACGGCAGTTATCACCGGCAGTTCCTCTCGGCACAACATCTACTGTTTCTGACGTCATGACATGCTCCGAGCCTTTGTGCGCTGCCATTGCGACGTTTGTTATACACGCAATCATCCAATTCTTACGTTTGACCCAGTCGAAATCAACAAGCATTCCCTCGATTATTTTAATTCGCTACATTCATTGACGACTAGCACCATCATCATGGCAGTCGAGTCCAAGTATGAGCCCAAAGACATGGTACACCTTATCCCAGCAGCAGCTCCTACCTGCTTCTCCTCTGACAACATCCACAGATCTTCCGACATCTCGGTCCCACCGGGCTCAAAGTCTCGCTCTTCTCTCTAGGTGGGCCATACGTCCTATCCTTCCATCTCGGTGCAGAGGCAGGGACTGACTGTCGCTCGAAAAAGGGGGCTGGCTCACTTATGGTGGGACCCAGAAGGGGAATATTGTGAAGGAGTGCTTGCAGACGGCTTGGGATCATGGGATCAATACTTTTGATACTGCTGAGGTAAGTTGGGGGCTTTAGTTTTGCGGTGTTCGGTGGTTGAACCCTCGCGGTGATAGGTTTATGCGAATGGCGAGAGCGAGGTCGAGATGGGCGCTGCGCTACAGGAACTCGGCTGTAAGAGGACACACTCCCTACTGGCTCAACCCAGCGACTTGAGGGACCAGAGTTGACTCGGAAATAAGGGCCTCGCGACGAATATGTACTCACAACCAAGATATTCTTCGGCACCGGACGCAAAGAGCCAAACACCCGCGGTCTATCCAAAAAGCACGTGGTCGAGGGGTTGAAGAGCTCGCTTAAGCGCCTGCAGCAACCATACGTTGACGTTGTCTTCGCGGTAAGTGGACCCCTGAGCAGCGCTTGCCTCTCCCTGCCATCTTAAGAAAATGGGACACGTCTCCAAGATTCGTTACAGAGACCTGCCTCATGACTACATATCCAGCACGAGAAAGAGAAGCTAACCGCGATACCTATTTAGCACCGACCAGATGCTGCTACTCCAATGCGTGAAATTGTCGAAGCGTTTACTCAATGTATACGAAACCTCAACCTGGCCTACTACTGGGTAAGTAAAGCTCGGAGCATCCTTCACCCGTAGCACAATCCCAAGAATACATGAAGCAGCTTGTAGAGGCATCCGCTCCACCGACACGTTTCTCAATCTAGCAACTCAAAGCACGGATGCTGACTCGGAGATCTACTCAGGGGACTTCGGAGTGGAGCGCCACCCAAATAACAGAAGCGACCCTCATCGCCGAAAAATGCAACCTCATCGCCCCCATCGCCGAACAGCCCCAATACAACGCCTTCCACCGCGAGCGCTTCGAAGTCGAATACGCACCCTTATTCGACCAATTCCAATACGGCACCACAATCTGGTCACCCCTCGCCTCCGGGCTCCTAACCGGCAAATACAACGACGGTGTCCCAGAAGGCTCCCGCTTCTCCAACCACCAGTTGTTCTTCGACAACACCGTTAAAGAGCTGCAGACGGACGCTGGGAAATCCAAGATCGAGAAAGTCCGCCAGCTGACGAAGATTGCCGAGGATATTGGGGGGAATGCGGCGCAGCTGGCACTCGCATGGGCGGCGAAGAATGAGAATGTCAGCACGGTCATATTGGGTGCGACGAAGGTGGAGCAGATTGTGGATAACTGCAAGGCGTTGGCGCTGGTGCCGAAGTTGACGCCGGAGGTTATGCAGAAGATTGAGGGGATCTTGGATAATAAGCCGAAACCTGCGCCGACTTATGGGCGGGAGAGGTAGGTATGTTGATGTTTTCTCGACTCTTCGTGGAAGCATACAAGCTAATTGTTGCGTACAGAAAAGGCATCGTTGCGGTTTCAAGACGTTCAAGACTTTAAGTTAGGCCGTATCATTCTTTACTAGAAACGAGGATTCTCAATTTCACCGCCTTAGATATAGAACACGATTAAATACAAACCGTCTCGAGATCTGAAAGAGGAAGACATTGCATTCAAAGTTCAAACACCGATGCCCTGCATCAGTGGCCTAGCAGCCAGACTTATCTGCGGCTTCTCATTCGATTACCCCCAAACCGCTCTCCATTCCCATCCGCCCAGCTCCCACATCTGGAATCAACTCTTCGCCTCTGAGCTCTAGCACCAAGCCTCCGATCATCTGCTCTAAGCTCCTCGCGCCCATCCCGGGCGATAAAGCCAAACCCCAACCCCTTCGCGGGCCCAGCGCCTCTCTCACCTACTGACGATGCATAGATGGAGCCACCGAGAAGGCGCAAGCAAACTGACCACAATCAGATTTCCCCGCGACGTGAGGAAGTTTGGCTGTTCGCCCTTCCAGAAAGCCGGTTAACTCAAAAAGTGCGCGTACTTCACAACTCGCCCGCTTTCGTCGAGGACTCTTTCGGTCCGAGGAGGGATAGGTAACTGGCGTGGTAGGGGTGTTGGATATCCCAGGGTCTTGTGGAGCGGGTGGAGCGGTTATGGCGGCGAGCATGGACGATTGCGGATATTGAATGGACTTGTTGCGTATGGATAGCTCTGGATCTAGAATTAGGAGGTACTGCTCCAGGGGTTATTGGCTGATGGCTTAGTTTTCGTTACAGTCAGGGGAAAATGAGTGATGCGAGCTATCACGCTGTCGTATGAGCTGCTCTGCCGGATGTGTGGTCTGGGCTAAAGCTCGCTTCGTGGGAGCGAGTCGGTTGGTATTTGGTTCTAGCTCCTTGCAGTTCTGTTTTCAGCGAGTTTTTCGAATTGCTGTCTTTTGTAAGGCGGCTCTATATTCTGATATGATGATTGCGTCTCGAGCGAACACTCTTCTAGTACATCTGAGACTATTTAGCGAGATCGATCATTGTATTTCCGGACTCCTGGTTACTCCAAGCCGTTTTTCTCAGGTCAAGTGTTTAAAAAGTCCCTGATGTTACAGGACATGGTACGTCCAAGGCTTGTGAATGTCATGTCAGCAGTATCACTCGGTGACATGTCATGGACCCTGATTACAGGCAGAAGTTGTGGTGTTGCGTATTGATCAAGCAGATACTGCTGAAGAATGAAGTACCATCTGAGTGTTATTTTTTCCAATTACCCGACAAATGAAGAAGTACCTTAAAGCAAACCTCTCCTGAAAAAGGATTGCCGTTCAACCCTAATCAAGTGTTAAACAAAATGGCGATTTCAATCACTTCACCCAGAACGTCACCATCGCCGCACAACACCTGTTTCACATCTCACCTATATGTTCTTTATCTAGGTGTATCTCCTTTATGGTGCAACAGTAGCCTGCAGGTCTTGTTAGGCAAGAAGGGCACACCAATATATCGACTGCAGATGGAAGCTGCGATCTGCCTTGTGGTTAGCAGATAAAGAACCTCAAACAAAAGGTCTCTTACTTTGCCAACACCCCAGGATCTCCCGTCATTCTTCACGCATCTCCGAACCAGAAAAATCCAGAGGCTTCGCAACCGAAACATTATCCGATGGCCGACAGCATGGTGTCCAACAGCATGGCGCGTACGATCGATTGCGTACCAAATGAGATTCTGATCGAGATCTTACGTCAGCTAGACTCAGAATCGCTCAAGGAGGCTCGACTGACCTGCAGTCGATGGGCCAGAGCCGGCGCTGGATTACTCTTCCGTCGGGTTTACTTTGCGCCACACCAAAAGGTCATGGAAGTCTTCACCAACATTACCTGCGAGCCCGCATTTGCTGCTGGGGTGACCGAGTTGATTTACGATGGCAGAATGTTCTGGCGATACTGGACTGATCCGGATGTGTACTATGATGCCTATGTGAAGGCGATTGAGTCGGTGAATTGGGAGGAGTCCGACGAAGAGTATGATCCCTCCGTATACACATTTGTGAAGGATTTTGGGAGGACCCTCGACCCACAGATGGAGTCCGAATCCTACAAGGACAGAGCAGCGGCGGGTTGCGGGCGATATACCGAGCTTTTGACGCAGCAAAGGGAGATCCTGGACACAGGACTAGATATGGACGTGCTCTGCCATGGCTTGCAACAGCTTCTCAACCTGACGACGGTCTCTATTGTTCATGATTTTGATGGTCAAGGTGACTTCATTGATCTACACGCACCACTTCCGCTGTGGTACGGGCAATGGTCCGCTGCGATCTGGAAGAATACTCTGCCTCCAATATCATGGAGTCTTTGTGATGAAATGGCGAGAGAAGCTGAGGAAGGGGAGGAGGAAAATGAGTCTTTGATGGATGTGCTCACCAACTATCCTTGGGACTGGCGTGGCGTAGTGGAACTTACGAAGGCCATCTCCTCATACAGCCCGAAGATAACCCATCTCCATTATGGGTCGCAGCTGTCTAAGATACCACTGTATACTCTGAATGACGCCTCGGTCGCCATGAGTCTGAAACTTACTGCAGGGAGTTTAAAGTGCTTCAAATTCGACTCCACTACGAGTGTCGATGGTGCTCACCAGAAGTCCCTTACTTCAGATAGTGAGGCATTCGGGGTCCTCGGAGAGGTTTTGGAGCATGCTCAGCATCTGACGACCTTGTCTACAAGCATGCACACGTGGCTTCCGGCATGGCAGCGTACTTTCGGACAGGTTCTCTGGCCAAAGCTTTCAACGCTAGAACTTGGTGATAGGCCTCTGGATCTGAACGCGCTCAAGGGCATTTGCCAGCGCCATCAGAACACATTGGTCGATCTTAGGCTTCGAATCATCCATCTTGACTTCGAAAACGGAATTGACAGCTGGGAAGACGTTGGTGCAGAACTGGGAAGCTTTCTGAAGCTTCGGGGCCTTGAAATCCGCGGCCTCGCTGCTGGGGCCTATAGGAGGAATGGCGGACGCGAGGCAAGTTCTTCCTTGGGGGCACGAACGGAACGAGTCGGCTATCAAATCATGCGCTGGGTACCTAAGAGCTTGATCGAAGTGCAACGGATTGACGACAATTCTGCGTGGGTGAACATGCGGCTCAAATGAACTTGTGAAAGTTCAATCAGCCTTCTTCTAGCAAATTCGTGCCGCGTGGTCCTAACCAATTTTGCTTCGACAGGTCAGCATTGCAAGGGAGCTTCAATCACGAGCTTTATATCATAGTCAAGACCGTAATATTTGCTGAGCTTCAGGCGTTTGCAGGATCAAGTAGGGGCACTTTATTCAGACGGGCAAAAGCCGTAATATGTTCCACCTAGCGAAGATTTGGAACAGATTGCTTAACTTGTGTGAATGATGTCCAACACCAATAAAGGGTCCAATCGCGAAGTGAAGACGCTGTCAAGGACAATGGAGACGAGAGCTTGTTTGAGAACGCTGAGCAGGCTATGTATAGCAACTAGTCTCAATAAGGTTAGCAGTAGAAGCTCAGGGCAGCTACTTCGTATCCGGGGGGTTAAATGTTATTTTGAACAGGATATATTAAGGTGAGGGCTAGGCAAAATAAACCCTGTCCAAAATAACATTTAACCCCGTGGATAGGAAGTACCTTTCATATTTTATCTTTTCAACATGGGTACCCAGTCACTTTATAACGTAGAGAGAATATGTTTAAGATGCATCAATTATAGTACACGCTTGTTTATAATGCATCACCCCCAAAAATCCAGAATTTGACACATTGTGCAGGCTTAGTTTATTTAGCTTTTTAGAATTGCTAACTCTTATTGTCGCAAAATTTTGTTGTTGTCGTCTTTATTGTCGTTGACAAGATTTGACGAATAGCATTGTGCAATATTATTGCATTGAACTTATTTCTTGACACAATATTACTATCTACGTTAACAAAATCTTGTTAGATGTAAGTTGCAACAAGATGCAAATGCGATAAAAAAACAACAATGTCTAATAATCTTGACAAACAATAGTAGTCAATCTGGAGAAGCTAAATAAACTAAGTCTGCGCGATATGTCAAAACTAGAGTTTTCGAGAGTGATGCATTATAAACAAGCGTATACTATAATTGATGCATCTTAAACATATCCTCTAACGTAGAAGTACACAAATATCTTTCCGCTCGTCGCATTGATACTCGGCCCTTGAGACTCAACCAGGGCAAATGCTGAAACACAGGGTGCTGCGGCTGCCACCGACCCTCACACGTTCCTGGCCGTCCCGACTCGCGCCACATCTCTGGGCTGCCAACAGACTTGAAGATACACGTATTCGATGTCCGTAACCCGTATGTTGACTTATTACAGATCCACCGGCAGGATGGCACAAATGCTTACGAAGCCCGTGGCTGCTGTACTTGCTGTGTCCGCCAGGCCCCCTGCGGCATGGCATCGACCGAACGTTCATCTCCACAGTCGAGAAACCTTCCACATACGCTCCCTTACTTACGTACAACAACATCAATGATGCTTACGATTCTATCACCGTGCTGTGCCTTGCTGGTCAACAAGTACCTGACTACATTATCTAAGTTGGCCGCGGTCACCGAGACCTGCGTTCCGCCAAGACCAAATCACGTGACCGCGTGGCTGGTTCCGTTGCTCAGCAGCTAGCCAACCAATCTCCTTGTTTTCTTTCGAGGCAAGGAATCCAACATTTGATTTCGTGATTTCATGGCGTCTCCTTTGGGATGTGGGGTCGATATAATGGTACAAAGGCGGGATGGTGCGGATTACGACGCTCCACCTCAGCGGCCTTTGACTTCTCTCCTGCCTTCTCAAGTATCAACGCTTCGCATCCAGTCGGACCAGCCTCCGCGATTCATTATATATGTCACTCCGCCTGCTCAGCGTTTCTACATTATTCTCTCACTGTCTATCCATCGTTTAGATTTTACGTAGAGCATTCAATAGCTCATCTACACTCCCACCACCTCTCCAAACCTCACTCCCTCACCCACCCTCCAACATGCGTCTCACTCTCCTCGCCCCCCTCATGGGCCTCCTCCCCACCCTCCTCGCCTTCCCCCAATCCTACCCCCCCTACAGTTACCAGCCCGACGGCCTCCCCGTTGGTCCCTACTGCCCCCCCAAGTTCGCCAACCCCGGCGAGCAACACGCCATCTTCTTCGACTTCATTGACAAGCTCTACGTCAAGCAGAACGCCACCGACGCCTACCTGACCTACGTGTCCCCGGACTACATCAACCACTCCCCCTTCGCGCCCCAGGGCCGCGCCGCCGCCATCTCCTTCCTCTCGTTCCTGATCCCCAGCTTGAACCGCACTATTCTGCACGAGACATTTGAGAGGAACATTGGCATGGTGCATCTTAAGGTGCAGAGCACGCCCCTGCTGGCGCTGGCGGATTTCTTCCGCATGAATGGGAGCTGTATCGTCGAGCATTGGGATCTGAACCAGGCGCTATCGCCGAATGCGACCAATCCGATTGCGCTCTTCTAAGCCGCGAGTAGTCCCGGGTGGCTGGACGGCTGGCGTGGGCTGGGCTGGTGGTGCTGTCTTTTGCTGGATACTTGTGTGGGGAGGTTTAGACGACTAGACGAACCGAAAAGCTGTTCTGGCTTGGGGCTTCCGGCGAAAATGAGGAAAGAAGAAGTATGAGCTCAGCGCTTATAAATAATCATAGAGCAATCAAATCTACCACTAATACCTCACACCCGTCTTAACAGACTTGACAGCTTCAGCGAATTGATGTTGACGCTCTCCCGAGTTCAAGATCGTCTAGTCAGGGTTCTATGATTCATTTACTTCCCGATCGCTTCTTGGCCTCCCTGCCAGGTTAATCTGGTGTCAAATTACGAACTCACTACAACGTTTCCACCATTGCTTGGTGCCCCATGCAAGCACCTATTGACATGACAGGGATAATGCAAGCCTGACACGAAGCAACAGCCTATCACTACTCCCACAAACCAACCATTTTCTCTCTTCCCAACCTCTTCATTATAGTACCGGAAAAGCTTCACACCGGAACTCGAATCCTGTGATAAATGATCTTCCAGTCTGACTCTATAAGACAGCTGGGAGAGAAAAAGAGATAGATAGATTCGTGGGCCCGACTATTCTAGCCGTTGCAGACATTGGTGTCGGCTACTAGGGTTCGGTAAGAATTTGCCGCTACAAACTTCCAATTGTACCGCAAATAAAGCATTGGACACGTCTGGAGAACAACGCTCATACATCCCCCACCGAGGGCACGGTACGATAGTGCTGGCATCAGCATATACATCGAGCGCCTTCCCATTTTGCTCAATCAATTTGGAGAGCGGCAACAACCTTTCTACGCATCTTTTGGATGATTTCCTAGCTTGATACTTCTTCTGGGCTGTGTTGGCGTTGCGAAATGGGGACTCAACATCTTTTCTATTGGTGCTGGAAAATACCGCACATGGAGTCGTAGGCGATTCTCCACGGATGATTAATGATTTGAGGCCCATTCATTCCACCCTTGAACGCGGCCAGTGAAGGTTCCCTTCTCCTTCTTCACCTCGATCATGATCCCTGAGATGGGCTGACATCCACTGCTTCGAGTTCCATGGTGGTATGTCTAGCCGCCGACCACCTCCTAGGCCCTACCAAGTGTATTGCAATATGAAGAACCGCGCAAGGCAGAAAAGCGTAAGCCACGTGGGACGTTGTGTGAGAAGATAGCGTCGTAGTCCTGCGCGGCAAGCTGCTAGGACACGCGAGCCGTGACCCGATACCAATCCAAGCCTGTACGGATGTACTGACCACAATTATGGCTAGACATCCTACGCTGGTGCAGAGCTCGGCATCATACTCTATTAACTCCCCGATCATGATCCTGGGGCCTTCCAAGATTACTATCGTTGGAACCTGCCTGCTCGGCGCAAGTATTGGTTTTCCTCATTCCAGCCCCAAGACCTACCATCCTCCTCGTAGCAAAAGATTTCAGAGGGGTTGCAGAGTACTTCCTTTGACAGGCAATCAATAACACACAGGTTGATAGCTGAGATCCCGGGACCTCTGCAACCAATTCGGAATGTCTGGTGAGCAAGCTGTCTTCCATAGGCAATCCCTATCGATGCCATTTTCTTCATCAAATCCTGTGGTATTAACGTTCGTCCGTACTGACGGCACAGCTTGGCATCATAGTGCTCGTTGTCGCCGTCGTAATCAGAATACATTGGTAAATTCAGCCTGATGATCAGGTTGTCCAGAGAATCGATAACATTGCAATCTTGGAAGAGCTTTGGGCAGATGCTGCGCATTCGAAGTCGTACAGATCGAAATTCCTTCAGGCGTTGGCCTAATAGCGGGCAGATGTGAATCCCATTTCCGCCGTTATCGAGAAGCTCTGTGCCAGATGTCCAGATTGAGCGACGGAAGGCCAACAGGAAGTTTCTGGACAACATGGAAGACTGTGGCTGCATATAAATAGTCCCATCTGGGCCCGTCGTCTGCATCATTCTCGCAAGAGGCCTCGAAGCAGAAAGATTGCAAATTACCAAAGAAAGGCAGACTGTCAGCAAGATATCTGAGTTGTTGGTTGATGAGCCGCCTCCAGTTCTGTAACGCTGGCTGCCAATCACCTTCCCAGATGCGTATGGCTTTGCCATTAACGATCACCCGCTCGTCGATATCGTCTTCCTGGTCTTCAGCGGACCGTGATTCCATGGGACCTTCATCCCATGAGGTCAGAGACACTTTCCTTGACGGATGGCCCACGAGTTTTATCGACATGTGGTTGGCTTTGCGTTGAATTAATCGAAAGAGCAAGCTCCCTTTGGGGGGCAGCCGCTCAAGGTCATACGACGATAGACGTAGTTTCGACAGCTGCAGATCTTTTAGGTACGTATAGCGAGCAACTTTGTACAAACGCTTGCACACTAGGAGATACTCCACATCTCGACGCAGCTCTGGCGGACCCAAATGCTCATAGATGGAGATCAGGGTCTCGGACGGCAGGTCGGGTAATGCAATACCAATTTCTTGGGCTGCGAAATGGGTTACGAAAGGCTAGCACGTGACCATCCCACACGTGCTAACTCGAACCCACAGGAAGAATCCGAGAATTTTCTACAAAGATCTGAACAACTAACGACAAAGCACACTTGTTTCTGGCCAGAGTCACAAAGGTAGGAGTGGCTGACTCGACCAACCCTGATCGACCTTTCTCTGAGGAGGATCTTAGTCATGAGCCGAGTAGTACGCATCAATACAAAGTCTAAGTTTACCGGAGACCCCGGACGGCCAGACACCTGCCGATACGAGCGGTCAAAATCGATGGCCCCTAAGCTGAGCAAACGGTTGCTCAAGGTCGAAGGAGCAGGTAGGATGTCAGACGTGGATCGCTAGGGCAAATCAACGCGGTTGTCTAGCAGGTGGATCGGATTGCAGGTCGGCGTGCTTGCGTGAACCTGTCATGGGCTCAAGGCACAGGCGGGTGAGGCTTCCAGATTACCGGTAGATCCGGGGTAGGGATGTGTGGGGTAAATCACAAGGGCAACATCGACTCGAGGAGAATGATTTGGCAGTACCGCTAGAAAAAGCTCAGCAGACCGCACAGACACTCATGTCAAGCGCTCGTGCTTGCACCTGCAGTAGCAAACGCGAGCGTGCTAGCAGCTCTGCAGACCTCTACAGCTTGGCCCAAGCATACACCTCCCAAAGGCGGGGAAGGGTTGGAAAGCACCTCGGGTTCCGCAAGGACAGCGGAGGTTGAAGAGCAACGTCAAGAAGAAAGAGAGCCAGTCGCAGCGGCATTCACGTCGATTCTACGCTGAGAGAGGAAGGTCGCCCTGCCAAGTCCGTTTCCTGTGCCGAACAGGGCAAGCGACGTCATCCTTGGCGCGCGGCTGATTTGCGGCTCCCTTTTTCCTGGATTCCCTGTTTGGGCCAAGCTACGAGAACTTACGGGCTAAAATTATCACAGGACCCCCAATTTCCCTACTTCAACCCGTTGTGTTTCGGACCTGCTCAGACCGGCTCGACACCGGGCTCAAGACTGGGGAGGCTCTTCTCTGAACGGCCATGAGGAGAAACAAGCTGTCCTTCCCGTTTATCACTCAGTCTCCCAAGGAGTCGAGGATGGCGGTCGATCTGAAAAATCCTGCATGGGTGACAATACCTCAAGAGCTCCTGACGAGCACGGGATGAGTACAATGGCTGTGAAATTGCTTGGATGGAGATCCCTGGCATATGCCAGCGTATAGTTTGTATCACACTCGACGTGGACCAAGAATACCCTATAGATCCAATCGGATGGCAATTGGCAAGTGGCATGGGATGTTGCGCATGGCATTACCAGGGGTCTACTACGCGTATGTGGACCAGATGCAAGACATTGAACACTCCTTCAACCTCGGAAAGCTGGATACAGGCCGACTCGGAGTGACTCCGAGGCCCCGCAGCCTAGTAGCTAAAATTATAGCTTACGACTTGCAGTGACGGTGAGACATTCCTATTTCATCCCATGGCGGTTTCCAGTGACACGGGATGCCCCGCGTGTGATTGAGAGTATCCTGTGGCTATAGCGAGCGCTATAAGTATAATCATGTTTTCCCCGGAATGTTGGGATGTCAGCCAGTGCCTCCTGCTTCCGTCTTCATCATGTGGTCTCTCATATTTGCTCTTGCTCTCGCTCTGTTCACTTCTTTATCCGATGCTGCGTCTAGCTTCTCCCCTGCTAGACCGCCAGCGATTCCATTAGCTGTCAAGTCTCCTTATGTCAACGCTTGGCAACAAGCTGGCAGTAATGCCGAATCGGGTGGACCCGGGAACGGAGGCTATCTTGCCGGGCAGTGGCCAACGTTCTGGACGTGAGTACTTGGTTCTCTAATCCACAATTATTCTGACCTTACGCGTAGCGGCAAGATATTAGGCTGGACGGGCCTCATTCGGGTGGACGGCGCAACCTACACCTGGATGGGCAGCCCAGCCCCTTTACCAACGCTCGTAACTCAGACCTCGTACGAGTATACATCGACCCGAAGCACTTTCATCTTGAGTGCCGGTGCCATAACCATGAATGTAACATTCCTCTCGCCCATTTTTCCAACCGATCTCAAACGACAGTCGCTACCATTCTCCTACGTTGATGTCTCGGTAATTTCTTCGGATGGCAACCCTCACGATGTGCAGCTCTATACTGACATTACTGCTGGTAAGTGTGATGATTCTCTGGTGTGTCGCCTACGTCCCCCTCGAAAGTCCATTGACATCTTCATTCTTCAGAATGGGCATCTGCAGACGGCTCTGCTATTGCTCAATGGGAATACGGCGTAGCGCCTGGAAGCGCACCGGCATCAACGCGACGAAGATCTCTCAGGCACAGGCAGAATACCAACAATACCGACTCTACAGCATCCGGTGGAATAGCCTACCATAAGTTCTACCGTCAGACCCAGCTGCTATTCTCAGAAACGGCAGAACAGACCGACTTCGGAAGCTGGTACTGGGCAACCGACAACGTCGCGAAATTAACCCATCAATCGGGTTCCGATACCGACGTCAGAGGCGCTTTCACCTCCAAAGGTTCTCTTGCCAACACGGATGATACAAATTTCCGAGCGATCACCGACAGGTACCCAACATTTGGATTCGCCGTTGATCTAGGCTCAGTCAGCTCGACGCCAATCAGCACTCTGTTCACGATAGGGCTGACTCAGGAGCAAGCCGTTCAGTTTGATGGCGCAAAGGGTACTGTTAGCGTGCCTTCACTGTGGACAAGCTACTATCCAACCGAGCTGGATGCTGTAAGTATCACAACATCTCTTCCCTTGGATCCTATACACTTGCAACCACGCAGCTACCTCGCAGTCTTCAACGGCAGATCTTCTACTGCTTTAACCCCATATGACCCAGGCCAAAACGAGATTCTAAGGGGACTTCTTCTGTGACTCTGCTGATGCTCAACAGTTAACCTTCTTCCACACCGATTACTCCACCACAGCCGGCTTATCCACCACCTTTGACAACAAAATCGTCAGCGACTCCACCGCCGCTGGAGGCTCGGACTATGTCACTCTCACTTCCCTCTCCGCTCGCCAAGCCTTCGGTGCCACCCAGCTAGCCGGCACCACAGACACGCCCTACTTCTTCCTCAAAGAAATCAGCTCAGACGGCAACATTCAGACAGTAGATGTCATCTTCCCTTCCTTCCCAATCTGGATCTACACCAACCCCACACTACTCAAGTTACTACTCGACCCGCTCTTCATCAACCAGGAATCGGGGCAGTATCCGAATCAGTATTCGATGCACGATCTAGGATCCCACTATCCCAATGCGACAGGCCATTCTGCCGGCAACGACGAGCCGCAGCCCCTGGAAGAGTGTGGTAATATGCTTATCATGACCCTGGCGTATGCGCAGCGAGCGAAAGATACCGCGTACTTGACCCAGCATTATAAGATTCTTAATCAGTGGACGCAGTATCTTATTTCCGATGCATTGATTCCTGCCAATCAGATTTCGACTGACGACTTTGCCGGCCCTCTTGCGTAAGCCAACTGTCCCTTGGTCTCTCGGAATGACTGTCTTACACGGAGCCTCTAGGAACCAAACGAATCTCGCCCTCAAGGGTATCATTGGCATCGGAGCTATGGCCAATATTGCCAGCCTTACCGGCAACACCGCCGATGCGACCAATTATACGAATATTGCGCACGACTACATTACGCAGTGGCAAACCCTGGGCATCGCCCATGACGCCACTCCTCCACATACCATGCTCAATTATGGTGCGAACGATACCCACGGTAAGCCCTAGCCCTGCGTTCCACCTTCTTGCTCATGTAGTCGGAAACACTGACCCTGATGTTACAAGGCCTTCTCTACAATCTGTACGGCGACAAGGTTCTGAACCTCAAACTCGTGCCTCAAGCAGTCTATGACACGCAATCTGCCTTCTACCCCACCGTCGCAGGCAAGTACGGCGTCCCACTCGATACGAGACATGACTACACGAAAAGTAAGCTCCGTCCCTTTCATTCCTTTGTCACCTTCCCGGAAAAGAATTCAACTTACCAGAAGCACAGACGACGAGTCCATGCTCGCCGCTGCCACGACCTCCGGCAACACGATCGCGTTGTTCATCAGCGACATCGCGAAATGGATCAACGAGACACCGACCAACAGGGCAATGACAGATCTGTACGATGTCACGAGTGGAGAGTAGGTACCCTCTTGTTCTTCGGGGAGGGCTGTTGCGCTGACTATTTGCAGCTACCCAACGGCTGGCCTGGAATTCACCGCGCGCCCTGTGGTGGGAGGATTCTTTAGCTTGTTGGCCTTGCCCGCCGCGTAACTTCTATCGTATATCTCTGGATTCTCGGTATGATGCTTTAGGGAGGAGACTTTCGCTTCAATGTATATACTTCGGTCCCATTCTTCCTATTGGATAGTGCACACCTCTTAGGTATTTCATCAAGCAACAACATCATCAATACTTTCTCCAAACCCTTCTGCTGGGTGCCAGATAGCACAGGTCAATTGCTTCCTTAATCTTTCTTTTCCAGCTATGCATCCCTCCCTCTTGGGTCATCCAGCCCACCGCCAAGACAGCCCATACCTTTCCCCAAGAAAGGATGCCCTATTTCTCACCGCTGCAACGAACTCTCCTACCCACGGTGGTTCACCAAATTCGCCCCGACACAGCAGCGGCACAGCATGCTGCAACGCAAGAGCGCGATTCAAGCCATTTGGAAAACCTCGCCGACACACCAGCTCCAGAACCGTCCCTCCGATGTATACTCTTTCTTTCATCACCGTCACATGCAGCCTTCCATTCCCCTCCCTCCACGCTCCCTCCTCGCTCCTCCATCGCTCCTCCACAACCCCCAGCGAGCCCATCGCCGGCATCCTCACCATCTTACGCTACTGACCGGTCTGTGATGCGATTTTTAGAGCTTTGTCTTTTGGCTGTTTTTCTTGACTTTGTTATTTGAATGTAGAGGACAGGTGTATGAGGAGATCGATGTTGGTCTCTTGAAGTAATGCAACGATGGCGTCGATAGCAAGTCGCTCGAAAAGTGAGATTGCTGTTTCTTGGAGTCGCTGTGCAGAAGAAGAGAGATAAAGTGCCTATCTTTTTCAACCCCCTCTAGTGAAAGCCAGCCACACCAACCCCGACCGATCATCACCCATCCCAACCCCAACCCTCCCACAAGCCCCTTCCCAGCTCTCCAACAGCTTCCTCCTCCTTAAAACCCCATTCATCAGCGTCTAATTCTCACTCTGCATCACATCCACCACCCCCACACCTTCCCCCCTCCCTCCTCCCCAAAAGCCTCGCGTGTCAAGACTTGATCTCCTACAACACCACAATCCACCTGCCCACCTCTCCACCTCTCCAACAAGCTCGATGCTCTAACCAGAGCGCCAAAGATGAGCGTGCCACACTTAATGGTGGCGAAAGACAAGAGACCATCTTGATCTCTGCATCGGCGGTTGTGGATGTTCGGTTCTAGTGAATAGAATAGGGATAAGATAGGATGGGATAGGATTGGATATGATAGAATAGGGTAGGGTAGGATGGGATAGAGAAGGGGTGAAAGGAAAGAGGATGCTGTTGGGTGAGATAGTATGTAGATGTTGTGAACAGTCAACAGCCACGAACGGAAACGGCACTGTGTCTGGATGGATGGTGAGTTTGTTCTGGACTTGATGCGATAGTGGCCAGCTGTAGTAGATAGTGGACGAGATATGGAGAGGGGGTGCAAAGTAGCTTGGAGTAAAGCTGAGAGTGGACGCACTGAGATGAGATGGGATGAGGTGTTGGCGAAAGCGAAGGGGAGATGGCATGTAGATGGTATGAACAGCCAGTAGCTTGGAAAAAGGCACGCACGGTGTCTGAGTTGGATGCAGGTGTGTTTGTTGAGTATCAATAGGTTCGATAGTGTCCAGCCGTGGATGAATGGACTATATAGTGACAGAATACGAAGCACATGTGAGCGTTGGGTGGAACTCTCTGTCAGGAGTAGTATCAGAACATCGGGATATAGATTATATGTAAGAAGTATAGGGACATCGTGATATAGCTTATACAAATTATCCATCCTCCGATTCCACATATCACTCATCCCGGCCACCTACTCTCTTTCCCTCATCTTCATACCCCATCCCCGCTACCCCTACTTTACCTCGATCACGCCCCCGCCAACGGACTCTTACAAACAAAACTATTAGTCGCCCCACTCGCAAACGCAATCCTCAGATTCTCAATCGCCGCATACGCGCCCAACCCCGCCAAAACCAGCGCCCCAAAAAAGTACAGTATATTCCACGCGTTCATCCACCAGCGATCGGCCATGAAGCCCCTCATAAACCTTTTGAACCCACTGTCGCTCCGCCTCACCGCGCCCGTGGCGGGATCGAAGCCCTCGTCGGCGCGCATGGCGTTCCTCTTGCACATGTAGGCGACCGCCAGCATGGGGGGGAAGGTGTAGGTGAAGTGCAGGATGCAGAAGGCGGCCACCACGGAGGTGAGGCCGATGAAATCGGGGATGCCGGCGCCGATGACGAAGGCGATGACCCAGTAGATGGGGATGAGGATGATCCAGGCGATCTTGCCGGGTTTGGAGGTCAGGGGTGGGGCGTGGAACATTTCGACGAAGATGTTGTTGTAGATGACTATTGGCGATGTTGAGGTTAGTGGTTTGCGCTATATCGAACGAGGCGGATGATTGGGTTTGTACCTTTGACGCCAATGTTGCCGTACAGAGCGGCTGCAATGATGGCGCTAACCATGGCGAAAACGTTGCCAGCAGTCTGAAGACTATACTTGGAGATGCCGAGATAGCTGGGGTTGACGACATATTGGCCCTGGTAGCCGTACATGAACAGACCGTAGAACATGTAGATGATGTAGATGAACAGCTGGGCGAACCACATTCCCTATTTCGCGGCTTTAGCCAGAATGCACTCCAATCCATTGTGGATTGCTTGCCTTGAGGAAGTCCCTTGGCCGTTTCATCTCGGACATGAACTCGGGAAAGATCATCGACCCTCCGTAGGAGAAGACGGCACTCATTGCGCCGTTCAAGGTGCCAACAAAGCTTGAGGTGTCCGGAAGCCCTCCAGAATGCGTAACCCCAGGGAAGACGCCCGTAGCTGGGTCCGGGGTGACTGAGGTTCCGTTGTTGAGGCCCGCGCCAGCGGAAGAAGCGACACCAAGATAGTTGGGTGCCGTAGTCGCAGCTGCGCCCATGGTGATGCCGATCACGATGATGTTCATCCATACCGCACCATTGGCAAGCCAGCCAAATTTCTGCAAGGTGCGGACCTGCCCAAGAAAGAAGCCAACCAGCGCCCACACCAAACAACAGACGGCGAAGCATAGCTTGAATTTGGCTGCTTGCGACAAAGCCTCGCCATTCGAGACAATGAGTGTACCCACATTGAGGATCAATTGAATACCTTGAAGAATGTTGAACAGGTACCGTGCCCAACGGCCGTATAGACGGAAGCCCAGATCCCCAAAGCTCTTGACTGGATACTCGTACGAGTCTAGTCCCATGAAGCACATCCACAATAGGTACCCAGAGTACCCTGCAAGTGCTGCGAAGACGGTGAACAAAGCTACACCAGGACTGTGCATCTTGTCAGCGCGTGTGCTCGATTTCACTTCTTTAACGTATTGGCTACTTACCCCCAGCCCATAGAGGCAAATGCAAACGGTAGCGCGAACGGCCCCAGAATATCTGTGGTGATCAGATAAAAGATGGCGCCCCAGGAAGCGGTCCGCAGGGCTCTGTTCGCATTCGTCCATTCGTCATCGCTGATTCCCGCCCTGTTGTCGGGGCTAGAGGGGTTGGACTTTTCCGCAATGGAGCCCCGTTTCTCTCCCACACGGTTCACACCTTTGTCGGATTTAGAAGGCAGAATCATGGAAAGCATTCCCTGGGTAGGTCCAGTCGCAGCGGCGTCCTCTTCAGCTCTGGTTTTCTCGGCATAATAATGGTATTCCTCGAAGGTGATGCTTGAGTCGTGGAGCTTTCGCATTTCTGGTCGGGTGTAGGCCATGCCCGACATGCCATAGGGGCCCTTGCCCTCATCGACGCTTAAACGAGGGTCGCCCCCATCGAGGGCGAGGTTCGCCATTTGTGCCATAGCCCCGGGGTGTCAATGGAGGTATGGATGGGGGTGTTTGGCGATAAGCCGGATGACCTGGGTCAAGGGAGAGCGCAAGGGATAGAAGGATATTTGTACATGGCGCTGATAGCTTCGAGCACACGAGCCCTCGGCATTCGGCACCGGAATCTAAGGCCAGCAGTGGCCAACTTTGGGGTAAGGTAACGAAAGTCCATGGTGCAGGTGCTATACCTCGGGATGGGGGTGAAGGACAGATGGAGCGAAGACTGGTGGAGGTTGCGAAAGGGTGCGATGGCGCATTTGGCGGCGGACGTTTGGACATGAAGGGCGGAGATTGCGCTCCCTCCACCCCTCTTCCAATGGCACCTTCCCCATTCACCTTAGAGTGACTGCTGCATTGGCGATAACCCATGTCGTTTGGTCAAGCGTGCAGCACCATTGTCAGCTAAAGATGATAAGCACGAGGCGATCCCGTACCACGGAAAAGCCGGTCGGAAAAGCTTATCCCCACAATCCCGCGCTGGGCAATTGCTTGATCGTATCCAAAGTCCAGGCAGGACCACTCGGCGATACCATCCATAATGGCACAATCTCGCATCCGATGCGCATGAGATCGCAAAACTGGATATGCTGCAGCTTCGTGGACCGGAAAGGCCACAATCTCATCGAAGCTGCATACGGGACATGCGTCTTGTTGATAGAGCAGTTGGTCTTCGGTCATCTCCATCCAATGGACAGCTAGATCAGCACGGACACGGCAATGTGTCGCATGATCAACCGTACATACTACCACGCCATCGACTCTAAAGTAGTCCTTCCTACCTTATCTATCGGGTTCTGCGCCAAGCCCAGTCTCACATAGGTGGGAGTTGGTCTTCTGCCAAAGGGGTTGGTATTCATGCTGAGAAGATAGTCCTGCATCGTGAGAAAAGAAGCATCCATCCTTCAATTCCAGTCCACCATTTGATTTTCACTCAATCGAAGATAGAGCTCGCAAGGCGCCTTCGATACTTGACCACTGTGTTACCTTGGAATGTAGCCAATCGTCGGTGCCCCCAAAGTATTTGGGCAAGCGCATTCATACCGAACGCTGATTTATCGACATCTGCTCCTGACATTGTTGAGAATCTTGCCAAAGTAGTCGTCTAATAGCATCGGCATGTCCCTCAATTCACCCTTACAGCCGACGTGCTGATCCGGCCGACAGACCACGAAGCAGCCTCTTTCTCTGTCAATGCCGTACTTCTCATACGCTTCTCCAAAATCTGCATGATACGATACATCGTCAACGAATACCTTGCCATAGTCCCAGCCACGAGCGTCGTCCCAGGGATGATAGATCTCTGGCAGGTCCAGCACGTTGATCGACGTTCTTGGGGCGGAATGTATCGTCAAGACCTCAATGACCTCGTCGATCGCTTGACCTCGAGGCGTATGATTGACGATTAGTTGCTGGACGTGATCGGCGTTGACCCTCATGAGAGACAATTGGTCTGGTTTGCGAAGATCACCGGCGAAGACTAGAATGCGCCATCTGCCGTTGCTGGGAAGAAGATCGGCCATCTGGGTGGGCCGGGCATCGGCCTGGTTGAGGACCTGGTATGATGCAAGGCGTCTTCCTACTACAACATTGGTAGCAACGCTGTCTCGCGTCACTGTCGAGGTTGGCTTGTCATGAACGAGCAGACTTTGGTCGTATGTGACAGCTACGCCGCTGAGGAAGTCGTAGAACTTCTCACGAAAGGCTTGAAAGTCGCTTTGGCTAGCTGAGGCGACGGAGTAGAAGCGGGAAATTTCATGGTCCACCTGGATGAGGTCCAAAGCGACTTGCCGCCTTTCAGCTTGATAAGTATCCAGTGTCTCGGGCTTTGCTAGACCTTTGACAACTGAGCAAATCTTCCAGCAAAGATTGTATGTGTCTTGCATGGACACGTTCATTCCTTGCCCGGCCTTTGGAGAATGGGTGTGGATAGCATCGCCTGCCAGGAAAACCCTTCTGCCCACATCAAATTTTGGAGCAACGAGTTGACCAAGTTGATAAAGTGACCACCAATCACAGTACTGATACTCTAATTCATACGGTGCTATGATTTTCTGCGCCGCTTGAAACAGAAAATCGAGCGTTACATCTGAACGGTCCCGGTAGTCACTTACGTTCTTGAGCTGAATGTAAAGACGTACCAATCGGTCTTCACGTGGTACTGTCATCAAGCTACCACTCGATGCAGAATGGATGGCGCATGAGAGTCGAATGTCCGCTGCTTGTCATCAGCCAGAGGAAAGAGATAGGAAATGCTCAACGTACGAAAGTTGGTAAGAGGTACAATGTCCATCACACCCCAAACATGTTCGGTTGACTCGCCCTCCAGTGAAAGTCCCAGCTGGGTTCGAGTCCAACTATGAGCTCCGTCACAGCCAATGAGATACTTTGCCTTGATAGTCTCGACATCTGCCCCCGCAAACTGTCCTACCTCTCCGGGTGTAGATCTCAATGCTTGACCAATTCGGTCACAGTCAGGTTTGGACGCGCCATTGGCGTAAGCGCCGCTTTTGCGAGTCGAGTCTCGTTCCTGAGATTTATAGCATACATCTAGGGTTATTGGATAGTCGTCTGAGCTCGTAGAAACCGTCTCGTCGAATTGGAGTCTTTGAGTTTCCACGTTCCTCTCAACCCGGATGATGTTGCCATCCACCTTCAGAAAGTCGGCAAAGATCTGCTCGATGGCCCCCTGGCCGAAGGCGAGTTGTTGAAACCTACTAGAACCCGGCCGTTGGGAGACGACGCGTTGGGTCCTTTGAAGTCTTCCTCCGCTATCAGGATTCTACGCTTTGTCAGTCATGTAATACAAGATTTGGAAAGTAATTCTTCATGCGGACACCGAACCCAAGAGCAAATTTCGATCACATGGTAGCCTTCTTTTAAGGGCCGGTCTGCAATGCCAAAGCTATCGAGGATCTCGACAGTACGTGGTTGCAAGCCATCGGCATGTCCGGTCGCAACTCGGGATGCATTCCTGTCGACGATTCTACAAGAGATTTTATATCGGCTTGCCCAAGCAGCGGCCACCAAGCCGGCTGGACCAGCACCAATGATGAGGAGATCCACATGTGAGACTGATACAGGGGCCATACTGAGACCAGAAGTAAGTAATCGACACGGTATTGGAGAGCTCTGCAGAATGACTACAATAGCGGAACTGGCCTGTACTCTAGGCCTCCTCAGCGATGCAAGATATAAGCCAACCGGGGGATGCCAGAACAGTATGGAAAATGGCAATCTTAGAAGATGATGTTATGTAGCAGAGATTTTAGTTGGGTGCGCTGGCACAAGCGAAGTTTGTACCTAGGTCCGGGTGACCTCCGGGTGACCTGATTGCCGCAAACAACAGAATGGAGGCAAAGCGAGACAAACCGAATCAAATAAAGAAGGTTCCAAGAATGTGCAGATTTGAAAGCCTACCCAGGTCGCGCTTTCCATCAGTCTCAGTGACAACATCAGTCACATGACATCATCATAACAGTTCGGTGCTTCTGTAGTTCTTTGTACCTGCGACTTACAGAAAGCTCCAAGTGGGGTCTTCAATCGGCAGCAACAGCAGCATGGCCAAGATGTTCAACGGCAATTCGAAGCAGGACGGACGTGGACCGGATAAGGAGATGGGTGGATTCTCCAACCTCAACGACGTTGTGGACATTCGTGAAGACAAGAGAGAAAAGTCACTGGGAGAGATGCTGAGGACGAATCTTGGCGGCGGTGTCTCCGGACAGGACGCACCCGTATTCCCCAGTCTGCTACTATGGGACCAGCAGGGGCTGCAATTATTTGAAGCCATAACCTACAGTGACGAGTACTATCTCACAGAGTCCGAGATCGAGATATTCGAACAACATGGGCAAGAGATGGCGCAGAAAATTGCGCCGGGTACAGTCCTGATCGAGTTGGGTAGCGGGTGAGATGCCTTGTTCAGTTAAGATACGCGAGCATTTCAGGGGCCGCCGTTCAGGGGCCACGGGCTAATGCAAGCACCTGGACCCCTTTTAGGAATCTGCGCAAAATCAGAATCCTTCTGCAGGCTATCGACAACCTCGGTTGCGAAATCGACTACTATGCCCTTGACTTGTCATCGTCCGAACTGGAACGCAGCCTCGAGCAGATTTCCCCAGGAACCTTCAAGCATGTCCGCTGTCACGGCTTGCTGGGAACCTACGATGATGGACGTAAATGGCTGCAACGCCGGGAAAACCTCCATCGACCCAAGTGCATCTTATCCTTGGGCTCGACCATTGGCAGCTTCACTCGGCCCGAAGCCGCAGATTTCCTCTCAAAATTCGCAGCGTCCCTAGATTGCAAGGTCTCGTCGCTCGATCCGCAGCATGCGGTGGAGTCGTCAGTTCTCATCGCTCTGGACGGATGCATGATAGGCGAGAAGGTCTACCGAGCATACAATGACGCTCAAGGCCTCAATTGCTCCTTCATCCTGAATGCTCTTGACCACGCCAATCACGTGCTTGGTTACGAAGCCTTCCGCAAGTCTGAATGGACTGTTCGCGGAGAGTGGAATGCTGCCGCTGGGTCCCATGATCAGTATCTTGTCCCAGTTCAAGACGTTGCCTTCGAGGGCCGGGACTTTGAGGCCGGAAAGAGGATCCCTGTCGTAAGTAGCTTCAAGTATGATGTCAAGCACAAGGCACAGCTTTGGAAGGCGGCGGGTCTGATAGAGAAAGCACGCTGGACCAAGTCGAACGGGTCTTACGGTGAGTTCCCGACACTCGCTCGTTGCGCTACTTTTTCTGCTATTGATCTGACTCGACCGTCTTCTTCTAGCCATCCACATGCTCTCAGGTCTAGGCGCTTTGCCAAACTGATGAGCAGATCGACGTGTGGTCTACGAAAAGTCAGCATACCAATAGACTATTGATAAGATAGAGATAGAGTACCTCGCCAGAAGGGATGATCCAGACTAGTCACCCATTAATATCGGAATGCCTAAACGAGTTTGAAAAGCGCCTTTCATCGAGGGATGATATGCGAAGCATCCTTACGGTAAAGGTCGTCTAAAGTAGCGGAGACGGTATCGTCCGCCAATGGGCTACCTGAAACCCTCATGCGTCCGACGAATCTCTCTGATGCTCTCCACATCATCTTCATTCATTCCCCATATCCGGACTCGCTCAATGATGCCAAACCCTCCTAATACTGCCGTGACGCCTGTGAATAGTATGATAACCCCATACTTGCTGCCATAGGCACCAGCTAAAGCTTTTCCCCCCAGTCCGAGCTTCAATAGTCCTTCACTCATCGGACCGCTGACAATGGCCCCGATCCCCCTACTGGCGGCCATATTCCCGAGGAAAACACCTGCTTCTGCATCTCTCGAATCTCTTTGAACTTCAGCCAAGCAACCCGTCCAAGTCGCAGTATAGCCGCCTGCAAAGATTCCGTAGGCAAGGGCGAAGATGTACAACATCGTCTTCGATAGAGCAAAACCCCAAAGAAGAAAGGCTGACAAAGCAGAGCCAAGCGCCGATATGAGGATCACAGTCGTTATGTGTAGATGGTCCGTCAGTGATCCGATAAGTATCGTTCCGACGACAGAGGCGCAATTTAAGATTGATACCGCTATCGTGCCTTCGAAGGATGATAGACCAATGGACGCCGCATAAGCTGTAGCAGTTTAGCCACGACGAACCACGGCACACAGCTTCAATCAAGTCTATACTCACATGGCAAATAGATAGATGGCATAAAATAGCCGAAACCCTCGAGAACATTGCCGACCTGGAAGACCCAGAATGTAATATTTCGAAAGAAACCTAAATGCAATGGACGGACAGTGCCCTTCGCTGGGGTGGGTAGTCGTGGTCTGACAACGAACAACAACGGAGTGACAAGAAGTAGCTGCAGCTCGTCAGTGACCAAAGTGTAGAGGTGGGTGTCCACATGTAACGTACAAGCACCACAGCGCAGGCACGTAGCATCGTTCTGAAACCGTATCTTTCCAAGCCCCACTCCATTATCAGTGGGACAATCGTACCGCTGATGCCAGTACCAGCCCACAGTATGCCGAATGCCAGACCCTTGCGCTCAATGAACCATTCATCTAGGTAGAAGACGAATGGGTTATACAGGAAGGCGCCCCCAATCCCGTATAGAGCGCCTTGTGTGAAGATAAGATCGGTGACGCTACCCGCGAATGAGGCAGCGATAAGGGCGAGTATTGCCACGGCCTGGCCGAAGAGCGTCATGCGAAGTCGTAGTGAGGGCCATCGCTGCAATGCGATTACAGCGACGGGAGACAGGAAGTAGAGTATACCCTAACAATAGGTTAGATTAGCCTCTTATGCTTCATGGACTTTGAGACTTGCCGTTGTTGTAGTGCCCACAGCAGCGATTCCTCCGGGCTGCTTGGCGAAAAGCTCGTGCTCAGAATAGTACTTCTCGAACACGCCATAAGAGAAGGGAAGTCCTGCAGCCATCTGTGGTCAGCTTCTGGGTCGTCGTCGAGCATTCAATGAGTCACGCAGCCTCGATGGCTCGAAGAAGCCAGCGGCGTCAGGACTCACCCCATATCAAGCCTTCGATGAGGAAGCACCCAGCGAGAAACGACCAGGCAGCCTTCCCGTGATCTGGTGGTGGTATCTGATATGATAGTGTACTGTCCGTGGAGAGGGAGCTTCTACTGCTTCCGCTTTCGCGCGATTGGCTGCGGAGGAGTGGGCTATTTTCGCTGACGTCCTCCTCACTGCTGTTGATACCGTGAATACCAGTTAGCACGCGTGAGTGCAGATTCGAGGTAGACATATGCCGCAAAGCTCGATCGGTACCAATTCGAGTGGTTGAAGCTATCCCAGGGAGTGTAGAGGATGTGAAAGCTCCAGCTGGTGTTGGTGAGAATGTCGTCAACACTATGATCGAAGAGCTGTCGTTGCCAAGACAGCGACGTCGTGAGATTTGAATAGCTAATGTTGGTACAATATGACTCCATAGAGAGTACACGGGCTTGGCTCCATCACCTCCTGATTGGTTTAGATCATTTCTTTTCGGTGGCGGTCACAACAACAATGACGCAAGATATCCGAAGTTTGCCTTTACAAAATGTCCTCGATCTGTTTCTGCATCTAATCGCCGGCAATCTCCGTCGATAATGTAGCCAAGCCTTGGCGTCTTTTCGGATTGACGGGAGGATCGAAAAAAGTAATTCACTGCTTCTTCATAATTTGGTCGCACGCAGGCAAGAGATTGGCAGAGAGTGAAAGTGCGAGTGAGTTCACCAAATCCACGGCATTAGGTAGCATATGTCGTTCAGCGTAAGCTCGTCAGTCTGAACCCATTTCTCCCTTAAGATCAGTCCGAGAGCAGAACCTCATGTGTGCTTGCTCTGAAGTGTTCCATTCTGGGCTTGCCATACGAGACCTGCAAGAGAGCACAATTGTAATGACACAGACACCTATGGAACAATGCTATTGTATTCCAAGTCTCTGTGCTATCTTGATCAAAGCTACGCACAACGGAATGTTGTGCCAATTTTCCAATTTGATTTCTTCCAATTCCTCTGGCGCCATGTGCTCGCACCGACCTCTATTGCTTCTACTTGCCTATTCATTCATCCCTAAACGACGCCGTGCCGTGATACCCGTAGCTGTAGCATTAGTACTGTTCGCCGCCAGTTGGAGTAACACCGACGGCGCATCTGGTGGAGAGTGTTTTTGCAACTCCAGCAGGTCCAAAAACAAATTTAACGCAATGCTCTTTGCCACCGGATCTGTAGAATGCTCAATGACTTTATTCAACCCATACACAGATCCCTCATCGTAGAGTACCATGTCAATCATCCCGTTGCGTCCTATCTCAAATAAGCGAAACCTTCTGTAGATTGACGCGTAGGCAGTTACCAAGTCTCGTCGTGATGCCACCTAGACCCTTGACTGCTACGCATTGCTGCATGATCAGGCGAGCAGGTCCCCAGATGTCCATCCAGGTGGCAGTATCGAACGCCTCATGCACCGTCCAGAATTCGGTGGCAATCAGAACCTGGATCGTGCACGTGCCTAGAAATCTCATCAGCCGTTATTTCGTGATATCACTGCCCCATCCCCGGCTCACCTGATCTCTTGTGGATCGGCGTTGCGACGTCCGGAAGTGTCAGAGATCGGTCTGTTGGGACAACGAAGAAACGACGGTCAACTGGCTGACCGCGGGGATCTCGAGGGATTTGGCCGATGGCTCGCTCGCAATCCCTGAGTTTGGGTATTGCATAGTGGGGTCCTCCAAGATCTTTGTCGCACACAATCTCAGGAGCAGGGTTTGGTGACCCGACATCAGAGATCGCTGAGGACGATGAGGATGCCGCAGCAACCGGCGTACCGTAGACATGACTGGTATAGAAGAAGAATAAGAAAAGGTAGCGGACAGTTAGTGTGAAGAGACTATGGCACGCCATGACCAAGACTTGTAACTCGTCTATAGTGCGTCTTCAGCGCCCCTAAGACTTGTTGGCTTTAGATCTATCCAGACATCGACGCATCTATGCCAGCTCCGTTGCAGTTCTTATACTCCCGGCGCGAGAGGCATGGTCAGGTTTCGCTTGCTGCCGCTATCATCAAAGTCTCATTGGCTGCGCGGTCACAGTTATCGGCGAGTCAAGAACTTCGCGCGTCGTATGATTGTGTGGAGGCGAGAAACCGATGAAGCGCTTTCTATGCCGACGGCAATGGCCCATCCCTTGCTGACCAGTCACTGGAAAGTCTTGGGGGAGTACTAAAACGTGAGAGAACGAAAGGTTCGTTGTCGGAAGCCGCTAATCGCGTATGGAGAACCTCGGGATATATAGCCGCATACAAGCCATCTTTGAAGAGGATTTCGAGGAAATCAGAGGTCGACAAACGGTGCATCGATCCAAAGAGAAACTGTACCTCAAATTTGGGCCTGTGAAGCTGGATTCCCACTTAAGACTCAAAATTTCAGAAAGGCTGTATCAAGTTTGGCCCAACAGCTGGAATAGACGTTTCTGGAAACGAGAGCTGATAAGAAACGATCACTATTGTATACGAGTCTTGCCGAGACACCAACAAGGATCCCATGTCATCATGAACATGAAGCCAACGGCTGCTCAGGACTGAGGACAAGCAGCAAGCTGTAAATATAGGGTGTCTTGACCCTGAAATCTTCGACAGCAAGCCGGCAGACAACGGACTTCGTAGTCCTTGATACTTCTCGCGTTCATAGGAACATGCCACTACTCACGCACACCACGGAAAAGACAGGGATCCGGTGAGGCGTTAAGTTGTTGATGTCCAGAACTCGTTGCCAAGGCATATCCAGACAAGCATTTTCGGAGAAACTATTTTCCGTTTGAATCTTTAGGAACATCACGACACCACAAATCACACGACATATCGAAAACTGTTGTAGCAGAGCGTTACAGGTCCGATGATCACTACCTCGCGTAGTCACTAGCCGAATAAGCACTTTATCTTCATCCTATCGCCAAAGCTATGACTTTACGACACCGACTGTTGTTCTCATCCTCCACTACCATCCCTGCCTTGCTAGGACAAAATGTCATACCATGGCCTCGACGTGCAAGATGAGGCCGATGTTCCGACACCTGGCATCTCTCACGGAAGTATAAAGGACTCTGATGCAGACCACACAGATCTGCATCATGCTGCAGCCGTTCGAAGACTCCACCGCCTCATATCATTCGCCGCGGGGACGGTGATGTGTCTCTTCGGGTACGAGCAAGGCGTCTTCGGCGGCATCATGGTAGGCCAAGAGTTCCAACGTTATTTCCATGAGCCCTCCCCGTCCATGATAGGTCTGGTCACCAGCGTCTATGACCTCGGCTGTTTTGGTGGTGCTCTCCTTGCGCTATTCCTTGGAGAATGGCTGGGACGGAAGCGTATGCTGATTTCTTTCTCGATAATCATGGCCTCTGGAATCATTGTGCAAACGGCCACTGGTTCCATGTCTGCGCTGGTGTGGGGAAGAATCATAGCTGGCATTGGGAATGGAGGCAACACGGCTACCGCACCCGTCTGGCATGTGGAGACGAGTGTGCAAAGTGCAAAGGGGAAAGCAGTGGTCAAGGAGATGGTCGTCAATGTTGTCGGGTTCATCTTTGCTAATATCATTACCCTCATGTTTAGCGGGATGACCACCGAGGGACAATGGCGGCTTCCACTTGGCATACAGCTAATCTTCGTTGTCGTTATCCTGACTACGGTTCCTCTACTACCGGAATCTCCTAGATGGCTTCTTTCTCGCGGAAGAGATGCGGAAGCTCAGGTAATACTTGCTTCGCTCAGTGAGCAGGACAGTGAGGTAGAGTTTATGGCTATCCGCCAGTCGGTGCGAGTTGAGCAAGCCGCAGAAGCTCCCTGGTCGCAGGTCTTCCAAGGTGGTCTAGCTACTCGACGTCTCCTACTAGGCATGCTCCTCCAAGTCTGGTAGGTTTGGCTTCTCTTTCGGTGCTGATCCCGCTCCCTTCCTTCGTATACGAAAAGGTGGCACTATCTAACATTCCCCCAAGTCAACAGCTTACCGGAATCAATGTTTTATGCTACTTTCTTCCACTGGTCCTTCATAAGTCCGTCGGCCTGTCAGAGCTCTCTTCCCGCATCCTTGCCACCACCACAGCTCTCATCTACATGACCGCTACCGCCGTCTCACTCCGCGTTATCGAATCCTTCGGCCGGCGTACCCTCTTAATGTCCATGGCCGCTGCGCAGTCCATGGCGTTTTTAGGCGTAGGAATAAGCACCGAAGTGGGTCACGACCTGACTTCTGGTGTCATCGCTACTGTCTGTATTTCGACCTACTTCGTTGCTTTCGGCTTTGCATGGAACGCCATTCCCTGGCTTTACCCTGCAGAAATCAATTCCCTGAGTATGCGCACGAAAGGTGCTGCACTCGCCACGGCCTGTAACTGGCTCTTCAACTATATGGTAGTCCAGACCACGCCTATTGGAATGCATCATCTGCACTGGGGAATATATCTGATCTACGCTGTTTTCAATGCGTTGTTTGTGCCCATTGTATACTATCTGGTGGTTGAGACAGCAGGCAGGAGCTTAGAGCAGATCGATATATGGTTTGAGTTGAACTCGGGGTGGTTTGTGCATAAGACCGACCATTCCCCGGTTTCTGAACAAATGGCAGATGGCGGGCAAAGCGACGGAGTTGATGCGGAGGAGAATGAGGGATTGGTGAAGGCTTACGAGAGGGATCATGGTAAGCTTAAGTCAAGGCACAGGATGAGTTTTTAGACCACCTAAGATTTTCCCGTTGAGAACAATGCCCTTTTGAGAGGCCTGCGTGACCGATGGAATCTTCATATTTCCATGCCAACCTTCAATGCCGATGAGTGCGAATTCAATCACGCAGTTTAATCATCATCTATAACGGCAATAGTCTCCCATACCCAAGCGGTGACTAAAATCATCTCGAATACCCAACAAGTTGACGCAATCACGGATTGACGTTATTGCCCCTGGACACGCAATTGGCAAATGTACATCAATCGACTATGAAATGCCATCAAATCTAACATTCCTCTTCTGCACCATGATTTCTTCCTATAAAGAGTCCTCGCTTGTACATTAATCGCCGATTATCGCCTGCCTTGGTTGTAAAGATCGCTTACACGTCAACGCGTGATTGCGTCTGCCCGTTGGGTATCTGAAATGATTTTAGCTACCGCTTGGGTATGGAAGACTATTGCTGCATCTATAAACACCGGTTCCGGAACCAGCTAGCGCTAACGCCGACCTCGCCTGACAGCCCGACCCCACTCGCTCCGAGTGCGGCTTTTCCTGCGGAGTTGCGGAGTATGAGTACAAGGCTGTCGCAAAGCGTTTGTCGACGTCCACCACCAGAATCACCGCCCGCAGTATCCAATTGGTCTTCACCGACCACGCCAATCCACACTACAGCATTGATCTCCATCCTCGGAATGCAATGGACGGTTCCACAGCCACAGACGGCTGGCCGAAACCGAGACAGAAGAACTGTAACAACTGCGTTCAGGCCAAGAGTTCCCAAACCCCAAGGGCCTATGAAAAACCCATGCATCGAGGTTTTTTGTTTCTTCATTCTCCTGGTTTCATATACCGTTGGGCCCCAGTTCTTTTTTCAGGAGGGGGGGGGGGGGGGTCCAATCCTTCACTGTGAGTAGGAGCACCAGGTGCCGGCAAAAGTCATGACCCATTTTAGGCGAGCCCACCACTCTAAAATGGGTCATGACTTTTGCCGGCACCTGGTGGGAGTGTGTGCAAGTTGAGTCTGATGCGTTTAGCTGGCAAGGTAGGGTGTCGATCTCGCGTGTGAGCCAAGTGGATGTGGTTGGAAAGAGGGGGGTCGAGGAACGGGAGATGGCGTTGGGGCGAAGTTTTTTCATTCTCGGTTGGGATGATTGGTGGTAGGAGCGCATGGACTTTTGGCAGGGAGTTCGAAATGTGGCGTGCAGTGAGGTTCGATGGGGATTGGGGAAGCTGATGCATGGCTTGCAATATTTTGAGATGCTGGGCTGAGCACGCAGGGTTTTGATGTTAGGCCTTGCGAGAGCATGTTATGATATCAATTGCACGGCGGATGGCGAGATATGTCAATTGAATATAGGCAAGTCTTGTAAGCCAATTGTCCATGTTACCAGAACAGTGCTTGGAAGAGATGCAGTGATCAGTGCAGCGTTGGCAGTTACTGCTCTGACGTTTTCGGTCCTTTTCGATCTCGAAGAGTCTGGTTGCCGGTGTTGCTGGAATCAACCCGAAAGTAGGCCCTATGGGAAGCGGCGAGGTCCGCAGTCCAGATGGACTTGAAATTTGAACTTGACGGGCACGAGATTGCGTTCGATTGGAGTGCGGGCTATGTTCCTCAGGGGGCTCCGTCGCTAGACATTACCCTACCATAACCTATGGGACGGAAGTTTTAGGGGCAACGACGACCTTCGGCAATTCGCCATCTCTGTTGCCAAACATGCTTCAGTGGTAGACGCACACGCTTCGGCCTATTATCGAGCACCTTCCTAAAGCCAAAATTCCAGGCCGCAACCATGAAGCCGAGCGTAATCGAGACAGATGCAGACGTAGCGTCTACCAAAGTTCTTTTCATGGTCATCTATTTTCCGAAGGGTTTCAGAAGTCTCCGAGACTGTTGACCGAGCGGCTAAGATATCTATGACACTATTGCTCAAGGAGACATCTTCACGATCGAGACGCTCTCAAGAGTGGCCCTCGATGAACATTCTTACTTATCTCGTATTTTCATAACGAGCGCGAGCTCCAATGACTATCCATTACTCAGCGTGGAGAATTATTTGTGCGCCGTGACCCTACTAGATCGTAATCATGTAAAGTGGATCCCAGTCCTCCATTGCTATCTCCAAACCTAAGACAGGTTTCTTCGCACATCTTGAGAAAGAGATGGACAGCCTTCGGCCTTCCACAGTGTCACTGCATCGGTCAACGGATTTGCGTTGCTTCAGCGAGGATGCGCAAGAAGGACGCCATGGCAGGTCCTCGGTATCGGACAGCTACCACACTGCGTTTCCCCTTCCAAGATAAGTACCGTAAATCTATAGGTCGTCCCAGTGCTTCTGAGAACCGTTGATCAGCTTCCAGATCCTGGTTGTTAGAGCTTTTGATCTCTGAGCCAGACAAGACTGGGATCTTGGTGAGACCGTTGAATAGAACAAGACGGGGCCGCTGAAACCGAATTTCCCAAGAAAACATCAGCGTGAAATTCTCTAGGTGAGGCAAATTGGCTGCCAAAGTCTTCAGAATTGTGGCCCAAGTACCACCATCCTCGACCGTGACTAATCGGAAGGAAAGCACACGAAGCGTAGCGCGAGTCCTTCGAAGAAATTCGCACACAGTTTTCACATTGATACGCGCAGAATCGAGTTGGAAAAGCTCAAGCACTGCGAATGCCTGCACGGAGATCAGGCGCTGCATGAACGAGTTGGTATGAAGGTGCTGTTTTCTGTGTAACATGAGCGATAAATTCCGCAGTCTGGGAGCATTCGAGATAAGGCCAAGAGCCCAATCGTACTGGTCCTCCGTAATCGAGTAGTTGAGAAGAAGCTCTCGCAGATGCGCCGACGCCACGTCAAAACCGCCTTGAGCAGATAAGGGCATGCGTAATCTGTTAGTGTCCAGCCTGGACTCGCCAGGCCGTCGGCCGCTTCTATCTGTCTGAATAACGAAGGACCTCATCGCAAAGCTAGCTTTAGCGACGATGGCGATTACAATTCCAACAATATCCCCTGGAACCAGGAAATCTGTTCGCTTCGGCACATAGATCTCGCTGTAACAATCGATACGGAACGATCGACAATTGACAAGCCTATTGATAAGAATATCCTGTAGCAGATTGGCGCCAGGCAGGGAGTCTGTCAATCGACCCGAAGGGTGGCGATGCCATTGGTAACCTTGCCCATAGATATGCTCCTCATCCGTTATGTGCAGGCTCTCCACGCGGTATGCAAGACACTCAGACTTCGAGATGTTGTCTAACCTCTGCAAGCTCTTAGCGGATAAGTTCGTCTGGAGGGTGGTGAAAAATCTGATAGAGAATTCCTGCATGGTTCTTCTGTTGAGTTCGCGACAGACGAGGCGCACAGCGAGTAAAGCGGTAGACTCTAGAGCGATTGCCAGGAGCTGGGTGATCTCCACAGGCAAGCTGTGAAGTTGATAGGGCATCTTTTGCATTGAATAGTCGGTTGCAGGAAGGCTGGAGGCGCTGGAAAGAGTTAGGGGTGTTACGGACACGATTTCTCCCGCGGCCTCAGGTACTCGAAATAACTTGTCGATCGTGTATCACAATCGTATCTGCAATGAGCTTTGCATCGACCATGTTCACGTAGGCCGGTCGCAAGAGGAAAGGAAGCAAAATGTTGTTCAATCAACTGAAGGCAAGGCGTTCTGTTTGATCTATAAGTAAATAGCAAGTGCAAGGAACACCCTAACAGTACTGAGGCAAGCTCATTGCAAATGCGCCGATGCCGCGTCAAACCAAGATTTAGCCGCCCGCGCCCGAGTACTTGTATTTAGCTCACCTCCATTCTTCATTCTTCCATAGTCACAACGCTTCATACATAGTTCAGCTGCCTTCATCACATCAGCTATTGTACGATGTCTGATAAGCCATATCCATACGAAGGTACGACATTGGAGCTACGTGCCTGGGTTAGGTATGCCCTTGTGTCAGGTTCCCCTGGCGGTACCTCAGAGGCAATCGACTACGCTCTCGAAGACTTCAATCTACCTCCACGCTACCTCACTGAGCTATCTTACAATACGCTCTCTTCATTTCTCGGGAAAAAATACGCAGCGATCGTCATTCTGTACCTTCCCATAACAGAGCTGAATGTCGAAGATAAGAGATTGGCTCGTCAGTACATTGTAAGTGAGATTGAGACAAGTAACGTGCTTCAGCTGACTCTCGCAAGAACGGAGTAGAAACGATTCCAGCCGCCGAGGTACGTGAGCACTTTTATTCGGGATCCGTCCATGGATGCCTTCTGATTTTCCTTTTAGCTTGAGCGCAGCAAGCGTTCAAGTTACTGGAAGAAAAAGGCAATCTTCTACTTTACGTTGCTCAACGCGATTAACACAGTACATGAGAAAGTCATTGTTCGCATTGCCGAAGCTGCAGCTCAATCACACGACAAGAGACGCAAGATCGAATGGATATCAATCGTTCTCATCATCGTCGCAACCTTGTGTGTTACATCGCAAGACGACCTCTTCGACTCGTTGAAGTTCATCGGCGGAGTCTATGGCGATGTCAGGGCGTGGTGGACGGCGGAGGGGACGTGGGAGATTAATGTCTTGCCGACGGATAGGGTTCCGGCTCATCCGCGATCTGGTTGATGATATTCTTTGTGCCTCGATCCAAATCGATTTGTATGCAGCATCTCACTCATACGTAAGCCGTTATCACACCCCCCTGCCAACATTAAGCGGTTAATCTCACTTCCATCCCTACTACACAGAAGCACAGAACCCAACAACAACTCCACAATCCCCAGGAGAAGATGCCGAAAGCCAGGAAAGACTATAGCTTAAAACCCCTCCGCTAGTTTGCTTACTACCTTGTTTTTCGGGGAATATTATTCAATTGCTGTTAGAAATGTTGATATTTACTCCATCCCGTTTGCTGCCCTCCAAAACCGTCTCATACATACCCCCACCAAACAAAAACACGAAGAGATAAAGATAGATTGTGTAACCTGTCCCACGAGTAAGTTCTCTCCCCTCGGCTTTCTCAGCCGCTCACTTTTACGAAGGATTCATCAAAAAACTCAAGAATTTACCATAATATAGAGCGTAGTTAGATATGAGATACAGGGGATCATTTCTGTGGAGTCATGCCTGTAACCAAGGTACTTGAGACGAATCATTCGGTCCGGGCCTGACTCTGGGGGTGATGCTAAAGGCTTGTAGGAGAGCTAAGAGAGGGCAGCTTTCATTGTTCGCGGAGATGGGCTTTGTAAGGGATGGGGATGGGGTGGATGGGGTGGATGGGAAGTTGGTGGTGTATAGCGGTCGGTGGGATTGGGTGTTTATTGGAATGGGGTCTATAGGGATAGGTTAAGTGTTGGCGATGAGAATAGATGGTAATTTGTTGGTATTTGCATTTTATCTCAAGCTAATAGGTTATCGGTGAACACCTACTTCGAGGACCCATGCTTGATGATAAGTCGAGAGAAGGTCTGAGATCATTTGAGATTCGGTGGTCATATCCTCAGATAATGTTGATTGTTAAAGGGGGAAAGCTCAAGCTTTCGCAGCTCCTGCCTTAACAAGCAAGATGTCACCATCGACCTGGATGCGGTCAGCTCGGTAGACCAAATATATCAAGGCCAAACTCACCATCTCATAGTCTTTTCCTTTCGTCAAGATCTTCCCAGCCGATTTGACCTCCGCCTCAGTGCCGTACTCTCTCAGCACGTCATAGTTGTAGACAATAGCTTGAATGAAAGTCTTCTCAAAGTCTAATCAAGCCATCAGCACATCCGAAGAACTGATCGGAGGGAGGTGCCTCACCGCCGTGAATCACGCCAGCTGCCTGGGGGGCTTTACATCCCTTCCGGATAGTCCACTGCCGCACTTCGTCGGTACCGGTAGTGAAGAAGCTCGCGAGATCCAGCTTCTGCCTCATGATGGTGATGATTTTTGGCAGAGCCGACTTCGTACCAAGCTTCTTGCACTCTTCCTCCGCTTCGGTATCGTTTTCACAGCGGGTAAGGCGTTCCTCGAAGGAAACGGAGACAGGGATTATGGGGTCACCGGCTGCGTGCTCCTTGACCCATTCGGCGATTTTGGGAAGATGCTTGTTCTTTTGGCGGACGTAGTCCTTCTCGCTGAGGTTGACGAGGTAGACAACGGGCTTGGCGGTCAGCAAAAAGAGCGGGTTGATAACCTCGACCTGAGAACTCGACGTGTTAGCCTTCGTCGCGTCTTATAGGACTTGAAAAGCAGCGAAGTAGCAGATTAGGGGCTTCTTTTCAGTGTTGGAATATTTCTCACGACGGTCTCGGAATTGTTATGTCGAGCCGTTCGACGAGCTGGGATTATAGAGCTTTGTAGCTCTTGTTCATCATGTGGAGCTGGGTGCTAAATGGAGGGTTCCAGTCCGACATACCTCCTTGGGGCCCCAGTTCTCTTTCCGAACGTCCTTCCCCTCCTTCAGCCACGCAAGGATCTTCTCCACAGTTGCTTCCTCTTCCTTAAGTTTCTTCATCTCCAGACTCTGACCACCTCGCCTAGTTTGCTTCTTCAGGTTTTCCAGAGCCTTCTCGGTGAATTCGATGTCTTTAATTCGTAACTCTTCGCTAATGATGTCGAGATCTCGTACGGGGTCGACATCGCCCTCCACGTGAATGATCTCCGCATCGTCAAAGCAACGCACGACTTGGAAAATGGCGTCCACCGCCCGAATGTGTGATAGAAATGCATTACCCAAGCCAGCTCCTGTTGACGCACCCTTTGTCAAGCCCGCAATATCATAGACCGTGAGGTTGGCGGGTACCCTCGATTTGGGCTTGTAGTGTTCGCACAGCCAGTCGTATCGTGCATCTGGTACAAGAACGCGTGCTTCTTCGGGCTCGATAGTAGCAAAGGGGAAGTTCTGCAGAACATGAGCTTCTGTAAGGACTCGCGGGGTTGGTAACAGCGATTACAGCGGGGTTACCCAGGGAGCATTTGGTGATGGCCTGGAAGAGCGTAGATTTCCCGACGTTGGCAAGTCCGACCTATTGATATATCATGCGTTAGCCCGTATACAGCAAGCGTCTGAGCTGGGAATGTCATACATACGATACCGCTCTTGAGATTGTTTCCTGGCCTGCCCAGCAGTATCTTTTTCTCTGCAACCTGCTTTTTGGGAGGCATCTTCCGCTTGCTCGCAAACGACCGGTGAGATACGGTAGAGAGACCGAGTGAAAATGAGGACCGAGTAAAGGGATTTTGAGGTCCGATTGCAGTGCTTGCCGCGAATCGTTGAAAAGTTCGGGGTGGAGAAAGGAAGAACAGGATGCTGGTCGGAGGCGTCGTCCTGGATGGTCACATATGTTCCCACCGGATTGTTCGTTCGCACAGGATCTCGGATTAAGAGGCTTTGAACGAGCTTTCTTGACGATCGGATCTTAAAGTGTGGTGGTGGTGGTTGACACGGCTTTTCCTTAGAATGTGCTAACCTTGGTCTTGGCAGCTCGATGCTTAATGAGGCGACCGGCCCCTTTTTCGATCAATGGGACTGTAGTGCGCTGAAGACAATACTCTGGATAGGTTCAAATCTTATAAGTTCGATCTATTCCATGCGCCCTATGACATTACTGAGGCTGTACAGTTTGCAACCTTTATTTCACCGTAGGCGGTCTGCCTTGCTACCTTCCTCTCGGCATTGTACTCTGTCTACCATGATAGCGACCCAGAAGCTACTATCTCTAGCCAGATATACCGCCAAAGAGCTCATGACTTCCGGCGCCGTAGTCCTGCTAGTACGTTGCAGTACCTAGTATGGTATTACGTCTGTTACAGTCCTCAGTCACTCCAGTCCTGTCAGTGTGTATCCGTGATATCCATCCCCACCAAACAACCGTTCTCCTTCCTGCGACCAGCCCTGCTTCTTGTCAAGCCAAGGACCGCCCAGGAATTGACGGATACAGCTGTCATCCGGCTTCTTTTGCGAAGATTCGAGCGGAACAAGCTTGTAGAAATTTTCGTCGATTGTGGTAGGCTCGCATGAGCAGCGGTGAGAAGATCGCGAAGGGCAGTGCCTGCGGAGATAGTCAGCATTACTGTCCAAATATATCTGGCGATCAAACATGCCTATTGATGTCATGCTGATACCCTATGTCCCTGAAGTACCATATCTCGCTCTTTGGCACGAACATGGCGACACTCAGCGTATGAATCGGAGCGTCTCCGAACCTTTCATAGTAGAAACCGCCTCCTTTGTCGAGCCAATCGAAGTACTTCTCATTCGCCTGCCCACGAAACCAATTTAGATCACCGACTTCGAAGTTGGAGAAGAATTGGCAGTTATTGTAGTCGCCACTGTTGTGCGCATCTAACAGCCAGTCCAGATCCGCTTCGGGGTGTATGAGCTCAGGATGCGCATTAATAAAGGAGCGCGTGCGTGACCACAAGGAAGGGAATGATCGAGCGTCATCAAGTATATTCATGTTGAAGCCGTATTTCATCTTATTGTCGCGCATGAAACGGAAGACGTCGTAATCAATGTCGCAATAGAAGTGCACCTGTCCGCCAATGTTAACGCAAGCTCTCTACATGCATGCGTAGCCTCACGTCTGGTTCCACACGCCAATACCAATCAAAGTCTTTGAGTCTGGGGTGCTTGTAGAAGAACCCACTGTTCCATCTGCACATATGACGGTAACTGATCATCCACCCCTTTCCAACCCCAATGGCTCCCAGATATTCTAGGCTGTTCATAAACCTTCCCTCGTCGATCCAATCCGGAAGTGACCAGTGCTCTCTTGGAACAATTTCATAGAAGCATTTGGCGGAGGTAAGGTTTTGGGTCGCGGCCTGCGTGGCTGTCAGCTGACGTTGATATTCTGCAGAGTAGGTTCCCTACCTTGAACTCGTCGCTGAAGGGCTCATCATTGAAGAAGACCCATGGGTACTGGTACTTGCGATTCCACTGATACTCCAGCTGTCGCATACTTTGCATGAGACCCGGTAGCTCCGAGTTACGAACCAGGCTGATAAGCGCAGCTCGAGGCTTTGTCGAGACTTGCCCGTACACAGGGACACTGTTCAGTATGTTCGATCCCACAGAAACGGCGTGCTTGTTGTTCCCATTACGCTCCAACCAACGATGGGGGTCCGATCGATGCTTGTGCTTGCTCTCCGAGATCGGCTGTCGCACCTGATATGGGTTGGATGGCGCTTGGGGTACTGTAACATGGACGACCTGCTGCTGCCAAGAAGCAGGAGGCGGCAATATCCAGACTGCCAAAGCCAGCACCAAGCATAGTATAACAGCAAGCTGCCTTTTGGACACACTGTTCCTGACCGTCGACGGGAGATATTTGGTGGGTGACCAGGGCGACTTGGCCGGAGACATCCAAAAGGCGGACGCGGACGACAGTGAGCTGGCGGACGATGAAGTCGACGACGACGACTCTGAAGGTAGGGAGAACTTGCTTACGGAGGTCCACGACGGTGTTGCCAGTAGCTTGGGAGACTTCTCGAAGAACGGATCCTTGGGCGGCGAGTTGAGCAGTCCCCATACCCTACCATCGAGGAACCCCATGGGAGCAGATCACCTTCTGATCCAATGGCCTCTGGGGGTTGAATGCAACGGACAACGACTTGCTGTAACGACAGGATGGGCCTCACGGTTGGCAATGCTGCTGCGAGAAACGAATGGCCTCCAAAACCGGGCGTCGAAGTAGAGTACCTTACTTTATGCAATGGACCCCTCCAACTGCTAGAGCAGCACTTGGCGGCGCCCCGTGTTCTTTGTGTCAGCGATTATCAAACTCTGAGATAACACCAATAGACGGAGCACGTCGGCCCGAACCCCAGTACTCGCTTGACAGATCAGCTGCCGCTTGCTTGTTCTTAGCTTGCGGCATGCTTGGAAAGTGTTGAGGAAAGGGAAGGAGCTGGGCAGTCCTTCTTGAGCATCTGCATCCAGGACCGGCATTGCTTTGGCAAGACGCACATTGAGGGAACTCGATGTCTACCATGCGACTTCAAGCATGACACCGTACGGCTGACCACTTCCCAGTAGCCGGCGTCCACGAGTCGATATCTATCGGCCAACCAATCACTCATGTATGCATAAGAAGCCGCCTTTACGAGTCTACGCTGCCTCGGTGGTAGGTTTTGGCCGTAAGTTGGCCCACAAAGCTTCCTTTCGTATGTCCTTCGCTATTGCCCATCACAGGCGCCTGCTGCAAGGTCGCATTCCTCCTATTGGCCCAATCAAAGCTATAAACGTTGCTCTCGAATCTTCATCAAATGAGGTGCTCATCTACGGCGACAAAGTGTAAGCTTTGAGAAAGAGATGTTGACATAACACTAGCCCAATGTTCCCACATCAGACTTGCGAGAATCGGGAAATGGGAGATGATTAACTTAGCGTACAAAGCATTAGTTTACAGCATGCCCTCCAGCATTGATCCTATATCGATCCTTGGGTATGCATGAGTCTCGAACGCCACGCTGGACAAGCTACAGTTCGCTATGACACCATGGCGTCGTCGACCTCCTCGGTTCCCTCCTCGATGCCCAGTATGCTCGCATACGGTACGGTGATACGCTGCAGCTCACGACTCTTGCCTGCTAGACGTCAGCTACTTATTATTGTGAGAAGTTGTCAGTATATACCGAGCTGTAGGATGACATGTCTCAGAAGCTCATTCCTAGGCCATCCACAAATCGTACCTGTAGGGCTTCCCCATCTGCGATCTGATTCCTCGCCGGATGGCGATGCTGAAGCCAACAAGGGATCCATGTCGCCCTCATTAATACCTCCATGAAGTTCCCGGAGCAGTTCTCGTACTTTGGTCTTCAATCCCTCTAATCCCAAACTCCGTGCATACAAGCCGAGGTACATGCGGAACTCATCCTTAGCACCTAACATCAGTGCGGCCGCAACCCGATTCTCCAGATGCGCTACAGTGACATTCGATTCGAAGCCTTCGAAACCCTCTCGGGAAGGAAGCTGCTTGAGTAGTCTCGTGAGCTCGTAAGGACGGCCGCGGGTCAGCGTCGTGTATGCGGTATTGCGCTCGAGATATGGTATAATCCCAGCTGATAAGATGGATCGATCAGCGTCTGTTGACCGATCTGAGGACGATCGTAGGTTGCCGATCGATGAATCAGTGTTAGAGTTCCAATACTGACTGCCCCCAGCCCAGAAGGGTTCGGAAAGTCTCTGCCAGACGAACATTGACGAGGAATAGGCATAGCCATACCCGTTAGTTAATGTAACGACTATGCAGCCCTCAGAATTGATGCGCGCAGAAGTAAGAGCCGGGGCTCTTGTCGTATGGGTAGTCAGGCTGTGCACAGCGATATCTAATATGGGGGCGAGTGATGCCGGTGGATGAGGTGATGAGAAGTTGAGAATATCCCAAACGTAGCACATGCCGACTGCAGTGACGCACAATAGCCATTGCTCGTGGCAATCTAACATGACGGGTTGACTTTCCAGGACCATAGCATTGACTAGCCTCCGTCCAGCGGGAGTCCAGACGTGGATGCTACCGTCTTCACAAGCAATTGACCAAAAGCGTTTGTTGCCTGCGACAAGAAGAGCACTTCTCGGTAGGTAATCTTGCCAGATTGGTTGACCTCTTCTTGAAACGGTGACCCTGCAGGGGTCTTGATCCTGAGGCCTCCCTGTCGCTGATGAGTGGCTTGGGTTCCGGGCTTCTAGGACAACGTCGGTCTGTGTGGCTTCGTTTCGCGTCATTTCTTTGTCGCCCATTCCGTTAACTTGCGGAGCCGCCTGAGTGAAGGCTTCCCCACTAAGAGTCTGGACGATGCGAGATCTGATCCTTGGTACTGCTAACCTCAATTGACTAGTTGTGAGGCTGGGATTGGTGACCGCTGGTCGAAGGAATTCAGGAGTCATTTGCTGTCCTGTCGGTGCGGTAACAGCCCGAGCCGGGAGAAGCCCGTCAGCAGTATTAGACATTATAGGGATTGCTCCATCCTTGCTGGCAAGAGCAATCCTTTTCTCTACATGACCGTCGTCGTCACCTTCAATAGCCGCTAGTCTCCGCTTGTTGCCCAGTAAAAGCCCCGCCAAGCCCCCTTTTGGCAGGCCATCAAACGGTTTGGACAAGTCCAGAATCGTCTGGGGGTTGTCATTCGCACTGCCTTGCGACGTCGACGAGGGTAGCATCATTTGTGTGCGCGGAAGTGAAGATTCCTGACCTCGGGATGAAGAGACTAGCAGTGGGGCGATGCGCTTCTTGCCATCTTTGGTGATAGTCACTCGTTGCTTAAGCCTTGCCAATTTCTCGGCGTTGGCATCCATTGTTGGCTGTGGTTCTGTTGTTTGGGTTGTGGATGCTTGCGTAGGCTCATCACCAATATGTCCGTTCGGCATTGCTCTTTCCGATCCATTCACAAACAGCCCACTGCTGCCGTTCGGGGCCGGTGCTTGACTTGATGCAGCATCCCCCATCAACGCGCCCATGCGGCCTTCCACGCCGCGAAGTTCCCCTTCCTTGCTTTGTTCCTCGAGCAACAAGCCTGCTGTGCCTTCAAGTATGCCTGCTCCTTTCCTACCGGCGCCGAACTTCGCCAGCGACCTTTCGTTGTCTTCGAGTGATATCTCATACCCCAGTTCTCCGGGTTGGAAAGTCACTGCGAGTATGGTCCCATCCAGGCTGGTGAGGAAAAGTGATGTTCCATCTGGTGTCCAAGCAAGATCAGAGATGGATTTCACAGCAAGATCTTGCGTGATGACGAGAGGCCTTGGATTACTCGTTATCCAAATACTCAGTGCTTTGTCTTGTCCGGCACACGCAATAACCGTGCTCAGGTGTGATGTCAGGTTGCCTTTGGCATCGCGAGGAACAACGCTGGCAGGTGCTTGAGTGAAGAGTCGTGGGGAGAAAGCGCACACTTCCACAGGCCCCTCATGACCTATGAGATGGATATCGCCATCCCAAGTGCCACGATTTAGGATGGCTACTGAGCTGACAGGTCCATTCACGGAGTTTGCTGCGGCAATGTGATTACCGTCAGGTGACCAGGAACAACGTCGGAAGTAGGTAGTCAGTGGTGACGCTGTGAAAGGAGTTGATATTGTCTTCTCAAGCACAAAATTATTCATCTGGTCGTGAGGCATGGAGTTGGGCCCAGGGGAAGTGAAGCGCCAAATCTTGACCGTACGGTCATCACTGGCCGTTGCGAAGTACTTATTTGCTGGATCAAAAGCGAGACCTTTGACATGACTTTGGTGGCTTGATATTGTCTTCAACTTCTCGAAGGTATACCCTGACCAGACGACCACTTTCGAATCCAACCCAACGGACACCAAGATCGAGGAATCGTAAGACCAGCCCAGGTCCTGGACGTCGTTGTCATGGCCAATGAGTCTTCGGAATATTCGCCAATTTTCGACTGGCGGGGCTTCATTGCTGCCTACACCCACAAGTCAGATCCCATCTTGAAGAATTTCCAGCTCGTCGAACCCACCGAATGTGGCTGAATGGGATGGCGGATTTGGATCGAGGGTATAGACGCATACGATTTTGTCGTCTGCCCCTGAAGCCAAGAACCTGCCACTGGGCGAGAACCGTACGGTATGTATTGTGCCGGAATGGTAGCTCATCGAAGCAAGCTGCTTTGGCTTGGTGTAGCTAGGGTCCGCCGCATTATAGATCGCTTCTGTCGACCAGATCCGCACATGGCCATCTGCAATAATGTATCAGTATTCTCGCTACTGCATGGAACATTGGCGAACCTCCTGCGGCCGTGACGAGTCTTGAGCTATCCGGCGAGACATGGCAACTGTAGACCTCGAAATCCTTCTTGTCCCCACTATGGGTGAGCCAGACAGGCTTAGTAAAGCGCATCGCAAAGGGTGGTGGCTTTCGATCTTCGACGCATAACTCCGTGATACACCCAGCGTGACAAGATCAGGGCGGAAGTTAGCTATAAGAGATGCGGAGTTGTGATTCTCTCAACGCGTGAAACCGTGAGGACTGCCGCAGACCCTGGACTACTTTAGTGGATGATCATTGAGCAAGCCACAGGAGCGGGCCGGACTTTACCCTCAATTCAAGCTTTATGATCAACAGGCTAGCTACATTAGGCGCTCTGACTTCTCCAATCTTCATGCATGCATGTCTAGGAGGACTTTATGCTTCAGCCTGAACACCAGGGAACCGCTGAAGAGTCTGCCAAACGTCCTATCTGACCTTAACCCGGTCGTTCTTGCTGAGCGCATCGGAGGGGATACAAAGTCTATAACTGTCGCCGATGCGCGCGAAACAGCTGCCTCTCAGCTCCCTGCGGGATCTGGCCTCTTACCCGATGCGCTCCCCTCAGTCCCTCTTGCTGTCTTCGAGTGAATGCACTCTCTCAATCCATTCCTGCGAGGCTTCTTTAAGAGCTCGTTGCCGTCTCAGTGCAATCCGGTCAATAACCACGTAAGTATACCACGCGGCCACAGGCGCAGATGAGAGAACTAATCCCTCTACAGATCCTACTTGTTCCGACCACAGAAGTCCTTCTGACATCCAGAGACCGTGATACGGGTACACTATACGCTGATCTAGCATCTTCTGAGGAGTTCATTGCCAGCCATGTCCTCCGCATCACGGCTCCGCCACGGGCAGCCATTGTACGCGACAACAGGGGGAAAGCGAAGCAGTATACGACTATCAACGGAAGATCAATTGTGGTTAAAGAGTCTTTCGTCTATGGCAACAAAGGTATATGGTTTCTCACGTTGGCTGGTTGGTAGCGAGTACTGATCATATCCCAGGCTTCAAGAATCTAAACCAGGCGCAGCTACTCAGTGACGCTCTCTACTACTCGAATAACCTAGATACCCAACAATGGCTCATCTATTATATTTCAAGGCCACTCATAGGCTCTCTGGAGCCGATGAAGATATCGCCGGCCACTCTTCCAGCCATCTACAACCGTGCGCAAAGCTCGCAAGATGGGAGAACCACCGCGGAAGATACCGGGTCTCCCTCGCGAAACAAAAAGGAAATCAAGTCTTTCAACGATCTGCTGAACAACTTCCCAATGATTGCTCGACAGATGCAACCTGGTTTGGAGCGAGTCTTTAAAGACTTTCGCACCGAGGTCAAAGCTCGAAATGGTGAGCCTATATCTCAGGCACCCTTGAAACCAACCCGAAGGCATTCTAGCTCGCGCTCTGGAAGTAACGGCTCGATCCACAGCAGATTCTCCAACGGTCATGCGAGACCCCCTTCCCTGACCACACTCCATGGAAACGAGGACGAAGCGCACCTACGTCGAACCCTTGAAGCAGCTGTCACTGCAGCTATCGATTTATTCCAGCTGGTCGATAAGCAACAACTGACGCTTTTGGGTACTTCAACTGACCTGACCGGGCCAATGGTAGAACGCCTCATTGAGCGTTATGTGACAGAGCAATTTCATGATTCTACCCTCTTTCCTATGCTTTGCAACAACAGGAAGCTTGAAGATCTGGAGCTCGAGTCGCGTGTTCACCAGATGCAATATGTGGACATCTCTCAGGTGGGAATTGCAATAGAAGACGGTCGGCAGGGTAAGGAGCAATTATCAAACCGGCTTCGTGAAGGGGTAAAGGAGTTTAGGAAGCTTGGGGTTGCAGGTAGCCCACAACAGATGATCGAGATCCTACTCTCCACGGTGAAGATGGTCACTTTCTCCGAGGCTGGGACTGAGACCCAGACAGATGGGGTTTCGGAGAAGAGCAAATCAGCAACGACGATGAATGCAGATACACTGGTGTCGCTGCTACTCATTGTGGTGATCCGATCTCAGGTACGCCACTTGCAAGCTGTATTGACGTATATGAGGGACTTCGTCTTTATCGATGATGTGGAAAGTGGAGAGACAGGTTACGCGTTGAGTACGTTCGAAGCTGTGCTCTCGTATCTAGCCTCGGACTCTGGTGGCTTAAGGAAAGCAAGCAAACGAAACAAACGGTTGTGGCAGGCTACCAGGGAAGGAAATCTAACGGAATTGAAAGCGATCATTGGTGCAGACCTTCCAACACCTCGACGTATCAGTGCCAATTTGGCCTCCACTCAGCATGATGAAGTCGACGGAGTAAACGAGGAAGACGTGGATAGCGTACAAGACAGTGTTTCGGGGGCATCAAGCGAACATTCGCTTGATGATCGACTTTCACAGGCTCCGACCCAAACAAACACTCCTTCCGAGGTTTCGACACTAGCGCACGTCTTCCCATTCGAGGCATACAACAAAGATGAACGACCCACGTCCCCGGTACGGAAGATCAAGCGGGTTTCCATGGATATGCGAAGCCTATCGATATCCTCGGAATTCTCAGCTATCTCTCGTACCACGACCCTCGACTCGAGAGCTAGCGCCATCGAAGGTGACACATCAGTCGGAACGTTGACCCAGACGCAAGACGCTCAAGGAGATTCTATCCTCATGATGGCGGTGGAAGCACGCAAGCCGAACGCACTGACATACCTGCTGAGTATTGAAGATCATTTTCCCCTCAAAACTGTCTCGGAAGACGCAAATAGTGAAGGCACTACACTACTCAGCGCAGCAGTTCAATTGGCACACCCAGAGCTCATTGAGGTCATTCTTGCGCGTATCTTGCAGGAGCGAGATGAAGAGGCCATCCTAAGGTACCTCGCTCGGCCTGACATTCGAGGACGGACTGTGGCCCACTACCTCTTCAATGCACCATACCTGATACCTAGATTTGGAGAGGTGCTACCCTGGAGGTTAAAGGACAAAAGCGGCCAGACACCGCTGTTAGCTCTATGCAGATCCTACGACCACCCTCACTATTCGGACATGGTCATCGATGCCCTTCACTTCGCAAAACTGGAACAAAAGGATGGCCAACCGCTGCATCTAGACAATCATATCGATGGCAAAGGGAATACGCTGCTACACGCCATCAATGACTCCTCCCTAGCAACACGTATGCTACGGGATTGTGACTCGGATGCTAATGCAGCGAACGACAAGAAATTCACTCCACTCATGGTGGCGAGCAAGTATGGCCGGATTGACATGGTCAGAGCACTCTTCGGCGACCAAAGAGTGGATGTGCAGGCCAAGGACCTTCGTGGCATGACAGCGGTGGAGCTCGCAAAAGACGATGAAGTACGCAATCGCATCGATGATATGGTTCTGGTGTCAAATGTTCCTGCCGCCGATGGTCGCGTTACCTCTGTGGTACGATCGTTCTTTGTCGAGGATGCTTCGATACGTATGATCATCAGATCGGCTGTACGCAACGACAACGGCATGATAGGTGTGACCACCTGCAGAAGGTCATTGGCGGACTTCGAGAACCTAGCTAAATGGTTGTCACTGGAGCATCCAGCGTCATGGCTGCCTTCGATCTTCAATTTCCGTTCGCCCTACCAAATACCCTCAAGGCCATCACGAGCAGTGCTACAAGACGTCCAAATTCGCCTTGACAAATTCCTGAAGATCATGCTCGCTCATTCGACCTTCTCAACACACGAGCTATTATGGGAATTCATCCTCTTCCCCGAGATCCAGCCCGACATGATGGCCGAGCGGAGTCGCAAAAAGGCAGAGATCCGCTCAGAGAACATCCTCGACGAATACGAGCCCATCGAAGATATCAAAGACGTCGAATCCTTCGTCGGGTACGCACGGGAGACCCTACGACCAGTCAACCACTCCACCAACAGCCTGATCCGGCGCGTAACCAGCATCCACAACATCTCTACCGGTACCGACCCTCCCCCGCCCCCCCCACTCCCCAAACCCCAACACTAACACCCCCAGATTACTCCACCGCCCTCAAGCTCCTCCTCCAAACCCTTTCCACCTTCCCCTTCCTCCCCCCGTCCCACATCCACGCCTTCACGCGCTACACCACCACCATCCCCCCCCCCTCCGACTCCCACCCCTACACCCTCTTCCACGCCGACCTCCACGCCATCTCCTCCACCCTCCTCGCCATGCTCTCCTCCCTCTCGCGCCCCCACTCCCTGATCACCTCCCTGCTCACCCTCCAAAAAACGCTCGACCGCCACGCCTCCTCTGCGCGCCGCTCCGACCGCTGGCCCCTCGGCCTACTCGACGACACGCGACAAGGACTGCAGGAGAAGGCGGAGAGCGCGCGGGAGGAGCTGAAGAGTGTGGGCTGTGAACTGAGGTATACGCAGCAGACGGTGGCCGGGGAGTTGGCGGGGTGGCAGGAGCTGCATGCGAGGATGGGGAGGAGGGCGGTGAGGGAGTTGGCGAGGAGGATGGTGGTGAGGCAGAGGGATGTGTTGGCGGGGATGAAGAGGGCGGTGAGGGGGGTTGTGGATGTGGATGGGTGAAGGTTGTGGGGCACGGTGGGTATTTTTTTGGAATGTTGGGAGGGTTTTCCTTCGTTTTGGCAGTTGTGCTGGCGTTGCTGGGCTGCAGGTGCGGAAGATACCCGGATTATGTGACCTTTTTGTTACTCTTCTTCTAGCAATTTCATTAAAACCATCTGTCGTGAATACTAAACTCTCAACGGTCGTTTTGTGCATTGCCTACTTCCCTCAGCCCGGCCTTCCCGGTTTTCTCCACCCCTCGATCGAATATGCCCTCTACAGCATATCAACGAGCTCCATGCGCAATTATGCATTCCCAGCGCTTATGGGTGCCGTCGTCCACCCTAGCACACTAGCAAAGCTAGAACACCTACCGTCCGAGCACCCCAGTGCTTATGACAACGCGATTCTGATTGAGAAGCATCATCCACATCAAGCTATTGAACTCGTTCCCATAATTCCGTTAGGTCGGATCATCGGACCATTCCTGCAAGATGCCAACTAAAATAAAGAGGAATGCAAAACAAGAGTTGAGAGCCAGGATCACGGGCTTGAGAGGAATCGTACCGGGCGTATTTAGAAATCTCTTAGAAAGGCATCAAGGTTATAAGTAAAATGGATAGGAGATGACAAGCAACGATCCATCGCAAATCCCAAGCTTTCGATGGCCGTTTCTGTGCATTAACTGCATCCCTCAGCTCAGCCCTCTCAACTGCTCTATATTCCTCGATCTCTTTTACTTCTCTATAGCACATCAATTAGCTCCCTCCACAATAAGGAATCCAACGTGCTTAGAAGGATTTCAGCAGCAAAAGAAGTGACCAATATCTTAAAAGTCTCTTTTTTTCTGGGAAAGTTTGCGTCGATCCAATATTAATGGAACGATCTTACATGCTCAACGCCAATTTAGCGATAGACAATAGAGATCTCTTCAGGAAGACATTAAGGCAACGATAGGCCAGAAAGGAGACGATGAGCAGCGTAGAAAACACAGTCAATGTTCCTTTCCCTACGTCGAGTGGTGCAGCTCATGAGCAGTTTCATGGAACCAGGTGCAGGAAGTAGAAGGTCCGTTCAATTCCCTTTCTATCCGAGTTGGAAGCGCACGGATCAGCTTTGAGATGCTGCAGTCATTCATGAATGCCATTCGTCTCTTGCTCCAGAGATGTTGTCGATATACGATTTCAGCGAACCTCGTTGTGTCCGTCAGATGGTGCCGGATCTCACGAACTCCCAACGCGTGGAATGGTCCTCGATTTTATTTGAATATTTTAGAGTAGCTTATTGAAACCTTCGGGTTGATGTCCAAAAGAGATTGCTTGAAATGGTCCGCTGCATCATAGCAACTTTTGACGCAGGGTATCTCTACAGATCCATCACTGTATGGCCACACCTCAATGGAGACCAATTCGAGGCCGGGATAATTCTCTGGGCGAAGCAGCATCAGTATCCGTGGAACCTCGTCGGGATCGAGAGAAAGCCCGATGTTCTTGATAGCTTGTCGGAAAGCCGGAGCTAGAGCCTTGCTGAGGGTTTCTAGTGCGCGGATGTCATCCCCTATATTCAGAGCACCGTCGTGCAGTAGCCTATAGAGCGCATCATGCATATAAAATGGCTTGAAGGCGGCCAACGATGTGATAGACGAGATAAGTCCAGAAGGGCTTCTGGACGACTGCGGAAGACCAAGGCAGTTCTTTATCACTTGCATATGACTTGAGACTTGCTTCCTGCTTTTATAGCGTCCGGTAAGTGCTCCAATGATGTATGCGATGGTTTCGTTCTGGCCTCTGGGCTTCCTGCTTGGCACGAATATCCCACGACTTTGCAATACACGCGCGAAGTCCGCATCAATGCCTACAAGAAACCGTGCACCGCCAGGACGATATCTGTATGTATGCTCGATGCCTGTCAAGCGATTGTAAGTCAGAGGAGGATCCGGGTCGCGAACGAAGCCACCTTACCGTCGAAGAAAGCTTTCTCAAGATCATCCGGCCAATGTGCATCGATCTTGCGATGCTCAGGGTTTTGCCTGTAAGTTCGGTACGTCTCCTCCTCCAGGCAAGCAGCTCGAGGTGGAAGGCCGCGGTCCTGGAAACATTTTCTAATGGCTTGTGCGTTGTCAAAAACTTCGAAATTGACGGTAAACGTGAACGAGTAGATCATAAGACATAGTTCATGGGGTAAAGTGAGCCTGACATGTTCGATGAAAGACTCTGCCATTCTAAGGATATAAAGAAAGGTAAGGATCTAAAGAAAAGCAAGGAAGGCAAGGATCCAAGGAAAGGCACATGCTTTCGACTACTTTGGAGGGCTTATATGCTCCATGAGCTAGACCCCTTGCTTTCCAGTCGCCCTTGCTCGACCCACCTAAGCGAGCGGTGACGCAAGGTTCTATTAGAGCAATATAATGGAACGAGTTGACAAACTCGTTCTTACTCGGAACGCCTTTGGAAAAACACAAGGAAAAGTCGGTACTGTAGTCTCAATCTACTTCTCCACAGAAAATGAAGGGGTATATTGAACATCGACAGCCCCTAAACTAGTCTGAGCTATAGCAGCCATCTCAGGTCGAGTACTCTCTGCTCTGCCTCCAAGCCTCTGATTAATATCATGTCAGCCAAACCAACGAAAGGGTCCAAGACAATATATAGCGGCGCTCCGCCACAATTGTCAGAGCCAGTGATTACTAAGACTCGTTCGTTGTAAGTTCCCGTGGCTCTAACGATGGTGGACTGTAGACTGATTGAAGGACAAGAACTCGTCGGCTAGTTTCAGGTACTTTAGGGGTATTTAGATCATAAAAGTGGATCCCCCCACCTCGGGCCAACAAGCATCCGAGGACCTAAGGTACTTAGTAGAGTATTCAATCGTGGAGTACGAAAATTACATGTATGTATACTTGTATCTTACTTATATTTTCTGGATACCATAGCTTAAGAAATATCAAATGAGTGTGCTCTAGTATACTCCACATCCACCTGGCATCAACTATCCACCTCGTTCGAGTCGCGAGTTAATCTTTCTTACTCTGATGGGATCGCGTCTCAAGCAGACGCGCTGACAGCCAACCTCTGAAAGCCACCCTTGGCTGCCGTCTCCTTCTGCAGCTGAGCCATCCTCTTCTGATCACCTATCGGGTCAGCCGAGTCGCCCTCTAGCTTCCATTCCAGGAACTCGTTGGTGTAGTTTGGTGTGAAGTCCTCACCAAGGACCCCCAAGCGCTTCCCATACTTGGTGACCTTCTCCCAGTCACGCTGCACGTTCTTGAGATCCTTGGAGAAGTAGGCGTAGGACCTCTCGAAAATCTTACGATTGACTGGGGACGCCATCTCGGGCTTGACGGAGGTGTAGGTCTTGTATGCCTGCTCGGGCTTGGCAAGAACGTGGTCGGTCGCTCGTTTGACCGCTTTCATGAATGCCTGGATGTTCTTGGGCTGGGCAGCTATGAAGGCGTCGTTTGCTGGCAAGGATAGGCACGTAAGCAAGACAACATCACCCTCAAGACTGGTGTAGGCTCACCGATGTAAAGGATGGAGCAGAAGCAACAGCAGCCAAGCTCAGCAAGCTCATCGATGCGAAGCATCTGGACATCAGTACGTGGACGTCCCTGGCTAGCAAGCCATTCTTCTAATTCGACCATCTGAACATTTTCGAGACCGATGCCGGCATGGATGGTCCCCTCGATGATGGCCTGAGAAACATTCATGCCGCATCTGATAGCCTCGTAGTCGGTTGGTTTCATTCCATAGTACTTGGTCAACTCATCAATTTGGATCTTTCGTGCAATGCCTGGTCAGTCCGGACTTTGGAATCCCATATTGGTTGGTGGCTGTACCTTTCCAAATTCTCCAACATATCCGATCTTCTTTCCCTTCAAAGAGCTGAAGTCCGTCGTGATTCCACTGCCCTTGAGATATACGACCCCGGTAAATGGCTCGTCAAGCAAAGATCCGATTGAGGTGACAGGGAAGCCACGAGCTTTAGCAGCCAAGGTATGGATCATAGCCTTGAAGCCCATGTCTACTTTGCCGGATCCGATGATCTCGGTGACATCTAAGCAATGATCAGCCAAGATTTAACAAACAATATGAATCCAAAGACAAGTCAAAACCTCACCGCTTGGATCGTTAGGCTCGAGTAAAGCTACTTTGATGCCCTCATCTGCGAAGTAGCCTAGCTTCTGAGCCAGGTAAACCGGCGCATGGTACGGAGTGGCATGCCTGCAGACATATCAGTCTTCGTTGCCAACTCTGAACTTAGTGTTCCATTATCCCTACCAGTTCATCAAGAAGGTGATCTTATCGGTCGACATGATAAAGGCCAAAAGGCTAGGCTCAAACGTTAGATTTCAGCTCTACCGGGGCAGGGAGAAGCATGTCCTTTCGCTGGAATTATCCAAGATCAAGTTTGCACGGTATAATCTCAGATCCAGCAATCTCGCAACCACCTTTCCCACCAGCTACCGTCGTACGGGATAGCAAACGGTAGTGGCAAGAGAAGCGCTGGAGAGTGCTGGAACACCCGTCATGCTTTTGAAAACTTTACCTCGAGGACAATCCATCGTGTATAAGGGCAGGCTTCCTGTTGAGAGAAACATACTACTTAGGCTTGCAGTGAAGGCTTCGTTTGTCGGTCAAGAAGAAGACGATTGAAGTCAGAAAAGCACGGCCGTAGGGTTTAACGAAGTAGAGTCGAGAAACACTGATGGCAATATCGTTGGCTGGAAAGTGCAGAGGATACCAGAAGAGATATGATTGTTGGGATTCCCGAGACAAGAAGCGGGGCTATCCTCATGCCGTCATCGGATGACCCCTCAACCGAATTTCCCCTCCTTCCATCTCCCATTTCCATCTCCCACTCCTGCTCCAATTTCACATCTGAGTCCAATTGTAGACTCGATTTGTCGTTACTAGAGCAAAACTATCGTCGACACTCCTGGAAAGCAATCAGTTGGTATTGGGATCTCAGTCAGTTATGCATACTGACATAGCGATCCAGATCTCAACAGTATGGAACCTTCTCCCATACCTACAACAACGGAAGTCATGTTGTCCTCACGCATGGAACATTATCCACTCGAGAATCAAGGTATTCTATCAATATGTAGAAGAAGAATATGCATGAACCGGTGTTCGTTCCTAGCCTCCACCGCTGCTTTCTATCCACCACCTCCTACGTTCAGTGTGGAGGTGCGATAAGAAGCCCGGTGGAACCACGCTAG
>JAABUO010000249.1_pt1 | contig 131099 bp, 108 predicted proteins | sample 5559291 | NCBI WGS metagenome assembly JAABUO01 (sample SAMN10711878, study PRJNA513372) | rock metagenome | isolation source: Antarctica rocks | place: Antarctica: Victoria Land, Finger Mt sud
CCCATCCCCAACCCCACCCTCATCCGCGCCCTCCTACAACCCCATCCCCATCCCCACCCCCACCTTCTTACCCCAGCACCCGTCCCAGTCTCAAACCCCGCCACAATTTCGAACAGCACAGCGACTTTATCTAGCCATCTAGAGAGGGGAACGGGTTGTAGAATGGCAGAATAGGAGTTCTAAGTGGGGAAGGGGGTTTTGTGTGAAAGAAGGGGGGAGGTGGGGGGTGAGCTAGTGAGGAGGGGAGAGGGGGATGGAATGGGGGGGGTGCTTGGGGTTGTGAGCGTGGTAGGTGAATGAGAAGCGGGGTGTCTGTCTTTTCTGGTATGCGTGTGTGTAGAGCTATCTAGCTAGGAACAGCTTGATCCGGCAAAAGGAATAAGAGATGGTTTCATCAATGGGTAGATATTTGCTGAGTGGGGTATCCGTCTTTCTCGCATAATACATGTACAGCTATCAATAGCTTGATCGGCAGAGAGATCTCTTATTTCCTCAATCAGTGGGTATTCAAATGCTTCTTCCTCATATGTGCACGCATGTACATCTACCTAGCTAGCAACATCATTGATCCGGAACCACCTCTCTCTCTCGTTCCCTTCATCAGTCAGTGGGTATCCAAATGGTTCGTCCTTCATGAGTGGGGTATCCGTTTTCCTGGCATAAACGCATGCATATACACATCCATCAAAACCCCTCTCTCTCTCCTTCCCAGCAGGCCCCTCCTCACACCACCCTCTCCCTCCTCTCCTCCTCCTCAATAACCCCCCTAACCCTCCCCTCCAAATCCTCCAACCCCAAAATCCTCTCCTCCTTCCCCTCCTCCACCATCCCCACTGCCCCACTTCCACCAACCAGCACCGGCAATTCTCTCCTCACGAACCTCAACCCCACATTCCCAGCCGCGAGGACAATTCCCACCAGTATGGCGATCCGCGCGTAGGAGAGGATCCACATCAGGATGCTGATAGCGATGAAGGAGATGGAGAGGATGGCGAGGCCGACGATGACGGGGTCAAGGTCGAGTTGTCGCGAAAAGGAGGTTATGAGGGTGAGGGTGGAGAGGGTGTGGTGTTGGAGGGCGGGGGGGAGGTAGTCCATTGTTGAGTGAGGGTCTAGGGTTGTTGGGGCGCTGGTTTTGGGTTTGGTGGGTGGTGGGTGGGGGTTTTGTGCAGGATGCGCGCTCGGCGGGGATACTGATTGTGGATATGGGCGGTTCTGCTGAGTTGGAGATTGCGAGGGGTGGGTGAGGCCTTCATATAGTAGGTGGGATGCTGTGGTTTGAGTCATGGCTTGCTCGAATATATTTTTGCTCGTGACTGCACAGTGTTTGGGAAAGTGGTTGCATGAGCCTCTGTGTATGTGAGTAGGCTGAATGCGCGTGTAGCGATGATGCTCAGGCATTTTGACGTGATGTGTGCTTGACTCTGCGGCTTGAGTGATGAGATCCCTAGCTGTAGAGCAAGGTCCTCATTCAATATTCGGTATGGCTAGTACAAAGTTCCGATGTGACTCTCACACAACAAGTGTCAGTGCGATGAGTCCCAGAGCCAACCCAAGCAATGGCGGTGTGGCTGCCTTCGTGCGAGATGATGCTGAAATATCGAATGGTGTCCCTCCACTGCCATTGTGACTGCCATCCCGCTGGGCTGAGGATGTGACGCTTGTGCTTGGCGACGTTGATGTGCTCGAGACACTGGACGTATTCGGACTAACAGTGGTTGACTTGAGCCCACCTAGGCCAGATTGTGTCAAAGTTGCGGCTGTGTTCAAGGTTGGTTCTACCGCAGGAGCAGTAGTTGAGACTGTTGACTCGACAAGAGAAGTCTGCGCGCTTGAAGCTGCAGGCTGCGTGTCCGAGATCTGTTGCGTGGGAGTAGTCATGGTCTCTGAACCTGATGTGCTGGGCTCCGGAGTGGCCTGCGAGGTCGATGCCACTGCTGGTGTTTGGCTAACTGCAGATTGCGTTTCTGAGATCTGCTGCGTAGGAGTCGTCTCGGTGACTGAGCTCAGTATGCTAGGCTTGAGAGGCGCCTGCGAGGTAGATACGACTACTGTTGTCTGGCCGCTTTGTCCCCCAGTCTCCCCGCCGGTACCTCCTCCATTATATCCACCATTGTTCCCGCCAGTGTTCCCACCGTAGTCGCCACCATTGCTACCCGTTGAGCCTCCCGAGGCCAGAACATTCGGGCACAGTGCCTGGACACCTGCGCTTGTGAAAAACATTCCAATCAACGTATTTGGAAAGGCTCTCGTGCCTTTACACGCGGTGTTAATGCGTTTCGACACTTCCTCCAGCAATGCGACGCAGTCCATCGAGCAAGACCTGCCATCCTGGAAGTCCAACTGCGAGCATTGGTTGAGAGGTGTGTTGTAGGCATTGAAGCAAGCGTCCGAGAAGCCAGAGATTTGCTGCCACTGCGAAAGCGTAAGATAGCTTTGGGCGGTGGTCGATACTATGTAGGTGAAGAGGGGTATATAACATGTTATAGTACGAACGAGGCGCATCTTGCGATCGAAACGTGCAGCAGCACGGCAAGGGGGTAGCTTGATCAAAAGCGACGGTCCTGGAAGAGGAGGAATCAGAGCGCAACGGCGCTTTAGACTTCTTGGGGCGTACCAAGCGCCGTGGTATTGCACTGGAATATATTATAAGAGAGAGGCCGCAATACTGTTACGAATGCTGTTCCGACGGTTCGGATCGTATTTTGCAGAGAGCAATCAATGATAGACACGGGTAGCGGATGATAGAGGGAAAAGTATGCCAGATACAGAGACAGTGGCCTTGTGATATGGCTCGGGAGGCCTGAGAAGGAAAACAAGGTATGGTAGGGGCTTCGGATGTTGATTCTTTGGGAGATGGCTGATTATGCCATCTGTAGGTGACGTAGTAACATGTCGAATAGCATAAGTATCAACGGCGCAGTGACTCGACCAGCGCAATAAGATGTCTGGGAGATGCTGAGAGTAAATTATGGTTGAAGATGTGAGAAGAACAGGATGAGAAAGACGGTCAAGCCGTCGCGGGACTCCGCGGGTTGTAGAAGGACCAAGTCTGGAACGTGATGATTTGCATGGATCGCGCAGTGGTCAACAGTCAGACAGCCAATGATCGCGTCAGTCACAGGTAAATTTAGTAGTGCAGGGAATCATCATTGCCGGCAGAAGTAATGGTGTAGGGGCATGGCCCGCGAAGCTGCATCCAGCAGGTGCAAGTTTGTGGAAGACACTTGAAACTCAAAGGGGGAAAGTAAAACCGGAGGCGCTGTAGCCATTGGACAGAGCTGCTTGGAGCGCTAGTCCCGACCAAGGTGAGACGGTGGCCAACGCCGACGAGCGACAACAGCCTGCCTAGCTCGTTGACCTCGATGCTTTCGAGTTTCGACTCCTAGTCGTCTCAAAGGGAAGGGCAAGCGATAGAATACCCGCCGATTTCTATTATCTATTGTATGACTAAGTAGTGCCTTGGCATTCTTCGACGACATGCCATCCATGAGACTGGTAAATCGTGCAATCGTCATACCGTGTGTCGGTGTCCATCTCCAAAAATAATTCGCTGTGGAAGCTTCAGTCGTCAGCGTGTAGGAATATCGCTTGGCCTTGATGTTTCTCATTTCCGAACAGATGTTCGCCGCACTCCTGGTCGTCGTCCTGACGGATTTTCTGGGCACGAAGCCGAGTTGTTGGTCTAGCATTGGAATATGGAGCCGAAACAACGAGTTGAGGACGGCAAAGAGAAGAAAAGGGGCTTGGGATGACTTCTCCATTGAATGTTCCCCGTCAATCTTACTCCGGAGCGGCCGGTCGTCTGGACGGCATCCTGCCGTCGACCTTTCCCTACATTCACTCAGAAAGGCTGGCGCTTTAATAAGGTACATGTTCCGAGCTTGATAGTAGGTAACGGGGCTCTGTTGCAAGAAATATATCAGTGGATCAGGGATTACTGGAAGCCCGAGTTGAATACCTGGCCTCAATAGAACAGCGTTATGGAGCGACTGCCATGACGTCGAAGAAAGTTGCTAAGGGAAGCGACACATGATTTATCGAAGACAAGGTTGCGAAAGTTTCGCGGATAAGGTACTGATATCAAGACATATATCCTGAACTAGAAAGTGGATATTCCCAAGAGAGTTGGTGGCCGTGTTGGTGGCTGTTCCCTATCTTCTGGATTATTCCGGTCGGTCAGAATATGTACCCTGCACCGAAGCGCGGGCCAATTTCTCTCTTGTAAGCAGGTCGAGTGTTCGAACCGTCGCCGATGTGCACTTTACATTTTTTGCATTTCTACATCATCGAGACTGCCGGCGCAATCCAGCCCCTTTCTGCACAGACATCTTATGAATGACTATAGAGAGAGTTGAGTCTGGATAGCTGGATCTTTCTTTGGTTTGTGCGTGAATACGTTCTTCATGTACCTTAGGCTGGCAGGTCACGTGATGAATCCATTATGATCGCAACCCTACCCAGGAGGCGGGATCCTGGCTGGATTCTTAAAGATACATGCACTCAAGAGATTGCAACCGGATTCCATCGTAATATTGTGCTCTTTCAAGGATCAATAGCATGGAACTTACGCTCAGCGCCTGACCTATGTCCCAAGGTACAAATGCTATGGTAGGTCTACAGGAGAGATCGATCAATTGTATCGAACAAGGCCTGGCCGACGTTACAGATGTTTCAAAGGATTGAATCCGTACTCAATCCAATCCTTGCAGTCGAGTCGTACACACATTTGGATGCGCCATTTTGGGGAAGCATTCCAAACAGGTTCTGTCGAATGTCTTGTGTATATATACTGTGCATATAATCTTTTGAAGAGAAAAAATCCACATACATTCAAAGGAATACATTATGAACAAAGGAAGATGTTATGGCTAAGTTCTCAACCTAGAGGCTTGTCATGTCAGGTCGGCGACTCAGCTTTACGGCTTTGGCTTCTCCGCAGTGAGCAATGAGATTTCTGCGAGCAGAATTTGGCTTTTCAGGTATTGCGATGGGATGTTTCAATGCACTATGGTGCTCGGGGTGAAGTATCTCGAGGGCAGTGAGAGACAATATTGAGCTAGGGTCGCATTCAGTCCGGAGCGTCAGGAGATAAACACAAACAAAACCGCGGACCGTCGCCGGTTTCGATCCAGGGCGTAACCTGGCCATCCGAAGAAAAAGAAATTGTCCATACTCATTGGTGCATAACAACTCGGACCGGCTAGATATCCCAGCAAATAGCGAGTAACCCTCTACGCCAAAGACAATTCCTTGAAAAGCGAATGTTCAATAGCAAAACATATAGGGTTGACATCCATTGGGGAATCAGGTATGCAGAGCCTCAACTCTCGTCTAAATGCTTACAGACGGTAGTGTGAGTGCAGGATTGCGTTCAGCAACCGACATCATGTTGGTCTGCTCTGGAATGCGCATGCTTGCGCGAATATTCAATGCTGTGCTGAACCGCTTTGGGCAGAATCAACTGGTTACTTTACATCGAACAGAATCATGCGGATTATGGTTAATAGGGTTCCTTATGACAAAGATATGAGATCTGTTGTGCTGAACCGCTTTGGCCAACATCAACTGACTACTTTACCTTCAATAGAATCATGCGGACTTTGGTCAAGACGATTTCTTACGATCGAGACACGAGATCAGGAAGCTAGTTTCTATCATAAAGCCATCTCCAATACCAGAGGCAGACACGAGAATTACCTCTCACGTCGATCTATCTAGGCAGTCTTCACCCCACCCTCGTCATTATCCTCTCCACCGACCTCCATCAGCTGGCCTTCTCCCTTCACCTCTTTCTCGCCTCCTCCGAGACCCAGCCCCTCGAAAAGCCCAGCTCCCTCCTCCATCAACCTCTTCCGCTCTCTCGTGGCAGCCCTCTTCTCCCCCTTTGTTCTCTTCATTTTGCTGATGTCGCCTCTCGCGAACCAGGTCGGCGTGAACTCTGTCCCAATCGCCACCCTCACCGTCTCTCGCTCCTCCTTTAACTGCTCCCACGCTGCCTGAGCATCCAGCGACAGTGATTTTCCGCTGCCGAGCGTTGGTAGGTTCGTGATTGGGTCGGCTGGTGTATCTGTGCCAATGCGCAGGTCAGCACAATGACAATTTAGTCCTTGGTGCTGAAAGTATCCATAATCAAAGTACTCGGCATCAGAAACCAGATTTTATCTTGGAGTATTTTCCAAGCTCGTATAGATGAGCGTCACAGCAGAAGACACTTACCCTTACGAAAGAAGGCCTGAAGCTCGACCTCTGCATGGCGAGGGACGCCGCCACGAGAAGGGAGCTGAACCTGATGTTGCAGCCAGGCGCGGTTTTGCTTCTGCTGGTAATTGAAAACATCGCGGCTCTGGCGGGCCAAGCGAGTGCCAGAGTTGATGTCTGCGCGATCGAATGTCAGCATGCCTATCGCAAAGCCGTCAATACGTTGTTAAATGGTGTGTCAAGACATGGTGCGCTAATTCCTGCCACTGGTTGGCATATTGAGAAAGGACGGGGCCTGTGACATTGCTAAGGGATGGTGGGGAGTGCTGACCTTGAAGAGACTTCTTGACGGCTCTGCTTGCATTTCGACTGCGGCGCTTGCCAATGGCTCGAGGAGTCATCTTCGGCTGGCTGGGACGGTTGGGTGGTGGAGACGCGTCCTCTGATTCCGACATGGATGAATCCATTTCTACATCTGTGGCTGGGGCTGTGATTCTTGCTGCTGATGCTTTCTCTGTAGGACTTGTGCTTTGCGCCCCTAGTGTAGGCGGTGGCGACGCCATGCTGACGATGTAGTTGGCGAACGATGGTTGATGAAACGTCAGGCGTAGGGGAAATATCAAGATAAATGTGTTATTGTCGATAATCGCGTCTCATCTCTTGGAAGATTGGCCCATCGTCATCACGTTGATCCGTTATATCGATTCCTCGAACGCCGATGGGCTTGTTTGGATTGTGGTGGCTGTGCTTTGACAGAAGGTAAGACTTATATGAAAGACCCTCGCGATCCGAATACAAAAGTGTGCCTTTCCATCGGCTGATTGTCGAAGCATCGGATCTAGAAGCCGTCGACGAGCTACCTGCAAACACGGAGTGCATTGATGCTAAGCTGCAATACGAATGGTGAACCCGTGCTTGCAGATTACATGCCATGACTGAGCACGCTCTATCCTATCCAGAACTTTGCACACCTTCTGATATCCGAACCTCTCCCTGGCCTTTCGTTAGTTGGCCACTTAACCAAACACTAATGCGGCGCCGCCGTCCCAGTCCCAAGCTCTGAATCTTCATCTTCCGAAGTCATGGTTCCCGATCCTTGATGATGATCAAATCCAGGACCAGGACCACCAGGGCCACCAGGGCCAGGCCCCGCCCCCCCACCCCCCTCTTCAGCTCCATTACCCAGCCCACCACCCTCACCCCCTCCCGGAGCCGGTTGCACAACCTCCTTCTCCCCCCCCCTCAACCTCGCCATCAACTTCCCCAACCCCCCCTTCCGCTTCTCCCCCGCCGGCCCCGCTGCTCCATTCCCCGCTGCAATCCCCCCAGCCTTCTTCGCCCCCCTCTTCGCCCTCTCCCTCTCCCTCCTCTCCCCATCCTTCCGTTTCCAGTCCCTAAGCCCCTTGCCCGTAGGCGGCCTCCCGACACCACCGGCCAGGAACCACAATCCAGCGGAGACGCGCTCGTCGTCGCCTACGCGCTTGATGTCGAAGGGGCCGCCGCCGCGGAGATGGAGGTGTGCGCTACTGCGGTCTTCGTTATTGGTGAGAGGGGTGGATGCGGTATGAAGGATGGAGGCTTTAGGAAGGGGGTTAGTCCCGGAAAGCGTTTGCTTCGGTGGCGATGCGGCAGAGATGGCATTGCTGGTCTCGTGCGAGGTGGGGGTCACAGTGGACGTGGTGGCTGGGGAGAGGTTTGGTGGGATGGTGGATATCGAGTGTGGGGGAGGTGAGGGAGGTGGGTTCTTCGCCGGAGTCGGCGGCAGTGGAGAAGGAGAGGAAATGGTCGGTGATGATGCGTTGAGGCGGGTTGTCAGTGGCGGGTTGGCGATCTGGATGGCGGTGTTGGAGGTTCGTTGTCTGACTTGATTCAGGGGGTTTGAAGGTGGGTTCTCGTTCTTCGGAGAGCAGGCGTGGGATGTGGCTGTCTGCTTGCCTTTTCCTGTGTCCTCCTCCATCGACTCTGTTGTAGTGGTTCGAAGAATAGCTTCGCCGTGTGGATGCCACCCCACTTGCTCTCTGCACGCTCCGGAGGGGTAGAAGTCATGGTGGGCATACCTCGCCCTGTCGTCAGTTTCAAACGCGGGCGTCGGGAATCTGCTGTACGTGCTCGTACTCCCTCTCTCAAAATTATTGTACGCAGTTCCCTGCGCGCTTGGCGAATGAATTTTGGGGACTCTGTTGCTGGCTGCGAGAGCTTCGAAAGTGTTGTAGCGGGGATCGAGCACGGGGAGGGCTCTGGAGGCTTTTCGTGGGTAGGGGAAACAGCAGAGGGAGATCAGTCTCTCGGGCAGGGACTTTGGAGGGGGGGCAGGATGTATGTTGATGAGGTCGCGGAGGTTGGGTGTGGATCGGTGAGGAGAGGGCATGACTGATTGTAAGGGAAAGGGCTTGATGTAGGATAGTGGACAAAGAAATGAGGACCACGAGCGTGATAGATTCCAAAGGAGCATAGAGAGTCACCGGATTCGTGAGTGAGCAAGAGCTATGATGTCTGATTCAGAGTTTGTAGTAGATTGGTGATGACTCTGGCTGTAAGTTTGCTAGTAGGTTCTTCGCTTGTAGCCTCACGCTCGATTAGACACTGATTGTCTTGAACACGCTATTTACACATCGTCGTCAGCAACACCTCTTTCATATCAAATACATGTTTCTTAGAAGGAATTTGGGGACTTACCCGAATCCGCCAGCCCCTGTGCCCATGACGCATCCTGGAATTTGAGGATGCCAGTGGCACTCCTTGACCATCTCCATAAAGTGTACAAACAGCAGCTGCGGCGGCACATCCTTGACGTCCGCAGTATCTCTACTCTCCTCGTCGTCCAGCTCGACAGCCAAGTCCCACAACGTCAAGGTGTTGTCTCCCGCTGCCACGGCGACGATACTATCATCGGTTGGGTGCCACTCCACGCTAGTAATCTGCTCCTTGTGGAAATTGAACGACGCTACGGGCTTAGGCTGAGGGTTGGTATTAGTATCAGAAGCGGGTTTCCACTGCCGCAAGTCCCACACGGCCCAGGTTCCATCATCGGCGCCGGTAGCTAAGAGATGAGGTGTTTGTGCCGACCAAGAGAGGACATTGATATCTGAAGTGCTGATGGTAACGCTCACGGCCGCGGTGCGCGACTTCGAGCGGACGTCCCAGACTTTGACTGTGCCATCACTGCTGGCGGACGCGAACACGTTGCGTTCATTGGGTGACCATTGAAGATCTTCGACGCTGCCTAGGTGTCCTGTGAAGGGGCGGGTGTCAGTGGTCCATTTGCCATCCGTGCAGGTAGTGACGAAGATTTTGCCGTCATTGTCGCCGGTAAGGAGCTTTCCCTGTGGGATAAGCGGTGACCACGCTATGGCGTAGCCTTCAGATTTGTGCATGCGGAGGGTGGCCAGAGGTTTGGATTGAGAAGGGGTCAGTATAGTGCCCGGAGTATCGAAGGAGGTTAGGTGTGGGGTAATATCGTGGATGAGAACTTCTGTGGATTCGAGTATCGTCGCGGTGAGGGTTGTCGAAGGCTTGGAAGAGTCTGAGAAAGGGACCTGGTGCACACGGATGCGATTTGTAGTTGAGCCGAGAGGTAGGGATTTGGTTTCGAGGATGGGCTCCGTGCTCTCGTCGTCCTCAGATTCGTCGTCGGACTCTTCTTCTTCCTGGGGACGTTCTGTCCGGCTGAGCCCACTAAGTTTCATTACAAGCAGCTGGTTGTCTGTTGGTTTCCTGCTCTCGGCTTGGGTACCTGCTACAGCATAAAGGGTGGCTGGATAGCTTTTGCGATTGCTGCCCAGGGAATCAGGGATGACGGCGAAGGACAGACAAGGCCAGGTGGTCGTGAAGGTATGCAGCATTTGGTACGCTGACGAGTCGGGCGAAAGCGATTCGCCGGCATTAAGCTTGTCTCGGCCTGGTATGAACGTGCGCTGGTCTACTTCCATCGCATCTGCTCCAAATCAGTAAATTATGTTGGGGCACAAGAATTGGTAAAATCGCACAATGCCTCCAGCGTGAGCCACGTACCCCTCTTCTCTTCGACCTCTCGTTCCTCGTCTGGTCGCCCATCTACTCCAGCTTCGATAATCTCATCCTCGCTGTCAAATTCGTCCTCGAACTCATCCTCAAATTCCTCTTGTTCGTCGCCGTTGTCTGGCTTCAGGGGTCGTTCTCCAGTCTTAAGGGGATCGGCGTCCGTTTCCAAGGCTTCTGCCGCTCTTTTACCCATCGTACCACGTCGTTGATCGTGGGCTACAGCGCGAGTGGTCCGACAGAGATGTTTCGAGGATTTCGATGGTGATACTCTATCGATAAGGGAGCTTTAAGCGAGAGATTCAGGCGCTAGCCGCTGAGCCAATTGGGACTCCCTCTTCCATGACGACCAATCAGCTGCTGTATCAACATTGAACCTTCAATTGCTTCCAGGGGACAGCCTCAACTCGCCATCCACGTCCTTACCGCGCAGATCGAAGCTCTTTTTGCTCACACCATCGTTCACAGAAATAGGTGAGCACAAAACGCACTCATTGACCATATGCGAACGATACATCATTCGACTCCCCGCTCTTAAGTCAAGCCTTCGAGCAGGCTCGGCCTTTTACCACTATCTGAATCTATCCCCTCGTTTTAGACCTGACTCTGGCGAGCATTGATCTCATTGCTGCATGAGTATCTCAATGGATACACAATATCAACAAGATCCAATGGCTCACAATAACGACGAGGCCATGGGCGGTGTAGATGACAACATGGCCACCACACCTACAGGAGGCTACGGTACCAACCATCAGAACGGCCTACGACAGTCCACCCAATCCACAGATTACCAAGCCACGAACGGCCCCCTCTCCCCCTCGCAAGAGGAACCCAACGCACGCTATCCCCCAAATTCTACATACCAGCAACAACCACAACCATATTCGAGACCATCATCTGGCCTTTCAGGCTCGCATTCTCAATCCTATCAGGACCAGAATCAGAGATCGGGGCACTCGGGGGATAAGGGGCAGAATAGCGTTGTGATCAAGGTTGGCATGGTGGGGGACGCACAGATCGGAAAAACGAGCTTGATGGTCAAGTACGTAGAGGGGAGCTGGGACGAGGATTATATCCAGACACTGGGTAAATTGAACCCAAGACCTTGGTAATGTCGTGCTGGCTTACAGTCCGTTGGCAGGTGTCAACTTTATGGAGAAGACTATATCAATACGGAACACCGAGATCACCTTCTCGATCTGGGATCTGGGCGGTCAGAGAGAATTCGTCAATATGCTACCATTAGTCTGCAACGATGCAGTCGCCATACTGTTCATGTTCGATCTCACACGGAAGAGCACCCTCAATTCGATCAAGGAATGGTATCGGCAAGGCCGAGGCTTCAACAAGACAGCGATCCCATTTCTAGTCGGGACGAAGTATGACCATTTCATCAATTTCCCCAAAGAAGATCAGGAGGAGATATCCACACAAGTCAGTGACCCTCTCCAATGGCATTAACGTTCCGGCTGACCGTCCTGCAGGCCCGCCGCTTCGCAAAAGCAATGCGTGCAAGCCTCATTTTCAGTAGTACCAGCCATAGTATCAACGTCCAAAAGGTAAAATTTCGCTTCCCCAACGCGCCCAACCTTACACTAATACATGTGCCTTGCCAGATCTTCAAGATCGTCCTCTCCAAAGCCTTCGACCTCAAATGCACCATCCCGGAAATCGAGAACATTGGCGAACCTCTCCTCCTCTACCAATCCGTTGTCTAAAGCGACAAAGCGACAAGCTGCTGGTCAAGGAAAGGGCGGGCCGCACGAGAGGGGAAAAGGCGGTCAGGGCAAGGCGGATTTGACGTTACGCCACAAATGATGAGCTATGGACGAGGACGAAGAAAACGTGGATTGCTAGGTCTTGATAAATTTTGACAGCGTGCATGGATCGGAACAAGGTGCTGGCGGAGAAATCGGTGTTCTACGACGAGCCACGCTCAAGTCCGGTAGAGTAACTTGCTGCTTTGTACAATACTCACGAACCGGCTATGCTAAGAAACGTTTACCATGTTTACCGTGACCATTGACCACTTGCTACACAGCGCCAAAGCGTGATGCCGTCTTTCCATCCCTTCCCTTCCACTTCATTCACTCATCTCGCGTCTAAGCGCGCGTCTTGAATACTCATCTACCGCACAGAATCTCGACTTCCAACCCGTCCACACCACAACATCAACCACCAAATATGGCATCGCCACCACCGCCTCCATCCACTGCACCACCACCTCCCACAACGGATCTACGCAAAGACGCAACGACGGCCCCAGCATCGCCGGCCTCGACCGCCTCTGCCGCCTCCTCCGACGACGACGACGAGCCCCAGCCCAGCAAGCCAAAACGAAGCCAGCGCGGCATCAGCAAACGGCGCCTCCCAAGCGGGAAGAAAGCCTCCCTCAAGTCCCAGAGATACGCCTCGGGCGCCCGCACGCCACGCCAGCTGCGCGATGAGTTCAATAACCAGCAGCGTCAGAATAGGGCGTGGTTGCATCTTCAGGTGCGGTTGGAGGGGAGGGGCGGGTGGGGCATCAGGCGGAGAGGGAGCTGAGGGCGCTGTTTGGGAAGGGTGAGTTTGTGCTATTTTGGGAGGGGCTCGTATTCTTTTTTGTGGATCTCTGCAGGTTGTTTAATTTGTTCATTTTCTGGGGTTTTTGATGGTGTTGTCTGGGGATTCTTTAACGATTTTGACGCTTTGGCGATGGGCGGGTGCTGGTCGATTATTGGGGCCTTTGACGCTTTGCCGCTTTCGCGTTGGGCGGGCGCTGGTTGATGGGCCCATCGCTATTCCATTAATACGCTTTTCATGCCCGCAAAGCATATGGTTGTTGTTCGGGAAGCCCCTAGGACGCGGTACCATGAGCGAGGTAAATCCAGCTAATCTTTTCATCTCCACAGACATCGAAGCCCATCCAGAGACGAACCTCCCAATGCTAAAGAGCGGAATGACGCTTTGCCTGGCGGCGGCAGATGGGTGGCGGCGTCTGCAGGAAGAGCGCAAAGAAGCGCAGGAGGAGCTGGGTAGGCGTGTTGTGCCGGCGTGGTGGGAAGTGAGGGAGATCGTGCGGAAGGGGAAGAAGACGAGGGGGGAGCAGAGGGCGGCGAAGAGGGAGAGGGAGAGGGTGGATGCGGAGTTGGGGAAGGTGGAGGGGCTGGAGATCGGTGGTGAGGGTGGGGGTAAGGGTGGAGATGAGGATGAGGAGATGGAGGAAGAGTAGAAGAGGGGTAGTTTAGGAGAGCTTGCGGATGATATGAACTCTCACCACTCTTTCTTCAGCACGAGGCTAGATTTGAAAAGGATTAAAGGACTGCTGAGACTCCAGTATGCATGCAGGTTGAGCAACTTACACCACTAAAGCAATGGCAGAAACAAATCTGGAGGTGTTCGTTCTTTGAGGAGGGTGCTATGACAGTGCCGGAACGGATATCGTAGCTCATTTCGCCGCATTTGCCGTGGCTTTAATGCACTATATATATCAAAGATTACTGTAGTAGCATCAAGCAGTCGGCGATGGCTTTGAGGGCGGGCTGAGGTTGCGGATAAAACCGCTAATCAACCAACTTAATTGTAATCGTAACCTGGACGTGTGTCAGGACTCCTAGTTAGTAGTCGGCTGTTTCTTTTTTCTCATTTCCGCAGGTCGAGTGTTCAAACCTGGCCATGATCATCTTTTCTTTCTCGATTTGTCATTTCCTTAAAATCTTTACATCCAATCTTGCCATGGGTGAATCTTTCTGAGTCCACCCTTCATCTCCACTTCTAAAGCTGTCTTCAACGGCCAGTATTCGCAACATGCACATACTCCTACTTCGCCGAATGGCATAGAAAATGCACTCCCCCCGAAGCACCCTATCCCCCACCTCCCCCAACCCTCCCTACCCACCACCACTACCGCATCACCAAGCACTCCACTCCACCACATCCCAAAACTCTCAACACAGACCCCTCGCCACACCCATAGGAAAGATACAATCAAGCTACTCAACCTGAAGAGAAACACCAATAAAGGGGTCTATCAAGTGACCAAATCAAAAAGATGATCCATTCTTTGATTGACGGGTTGGTCTTGAAAACGTGGGTTACGAGGAGATGAGGTGGAGTCTTACTTCTGTGGATTGGTAGTTGGGGCGAGGAGATGAGCTGTTTGCGAGTAAGGGGGGAGTAGGTTGAGGACTATGTATGTGATGGAAGGGAGATGGGATGGGATGTCGTTGGTTTTGCCAAGAGGTTGCTTAGTAATATCCATCTGCCACAGCTTTTGTGAGACTGCAGATATGGCTCACACGGTGGGTAGTAATCAGATGCAAAGGCCGCTGTTGAAGTCTATGAGTTGATCTGATCTGCTGCATAAAATACAAAGGCTAGCTACCTCGCCCAGTCTGAATCATGTCTTCCAGGCCACCGTTCGGTATCATCAAGCTATGTTATGATTCGCGTCCGCGAACACCGATGATGCATCATCTAGAACAAAGTAAGGAAATCAAGTTGACCACATCCATCGATCTTCCGCAGCATCCACTTCCAATCGCCTAGTCATAAAGACTATCATCCTCTCCAGCGTTGCCGAATCCATTACCATTGGCAGCTCCCTCCGCAGCTTCGTTGGCATCTGGGAAGCGGAAGAAATTGCTGCCGCCGGAGTTCTTCATGCTCTGTGCAAAGGCCTCGTAGCGGCGGACCTCGACATCGCTGACAGATCGCCTCGCCGATTGCATGGCTTCTTCGAAATGTGCTTTGGTGAGCTCCGGCACAGGGTCTTCGTCGGCATCTTCCTCCATCTTTACATCCTCTCCAGCAGCCTCACGTTCCTTGGTACGCTCGATGTCCCAGGAGATGGCTTGCTTGATGGCGAGCTTGACGGCGCGCTGGGTAACGAAGCCAAGATCGGCACCGGAGAAGCCGTGGGTTCGGCTAGCTATGAAGTCGATGTCCACATCGTCGGCAACAGGGGTCTTGCGGAGCTGGGCTTTGAGAATGCCGGCGCGAGAGGCTTCATCTGGGAGTGGAACGTAAACGAGCGTATCGAGACGGCCAGGACGGCAGAGGGCGTTGTCAAGTTGCTCTGGCCGATTCGTGGCGCCAATGACGAAGACGTTCTTCTTGGAAGTCATGCCGTCCATTTCTGGAGAAGTATTAGCAACTATGAGTTCGGGGGAACGGTAGAAAGTTACTGACCAGTCAAGAGTTGGTTGACGACACGATCCGAAGCGCCGCCAGCATCTCCATTAGAGCCACCGCGGGACTTTGCAATGGAGTCCAGCTCGTCCAAGAATACGACACACGGCGCTGCAGCGCGGGCCTTGTCGAAAATATCGCGGATGTTGCTCTCGGACTCACCGAACCACATGCTAAGAAGCTCGGGTCCCTTGATGGAAATGAAATTCGCCGCACATTCGTTGGCAACAGCCTTGGCGAGCAAAGTCTTACCGGTACCCGGAGGACCATAGAACAGGACGCCACGAGATGGCGAGAGGCCGAACTTGAGGAACTTCTCCGGGTGGTCGACAGGGTATTGCACACTCTCGATAAGCTCACGCTTGACGTTCTCCAAGCCTCCAATGTCATCCCAGCGGACATTGGGAACTTCAACGACGGCAACTTCACGGAGGGCAGAGGGGTTAGAGACACCAAGAGCGAATCGGAAGTTCTCCATGGTGACACCTAACGAATCGAGCACCTCTGCATCAATGGTGTCCTCGTCCAAGTCAATGAGATCCATCTTCTCACGAATCTGCTGCATGGCAGCTTCCGAACAAAGAGAAGCAACATCCGAACCAACGTAACCGTGGGTCTCTGCCGCGATAGACTCAAGATCAACGTCCTCTCCGAGCTTCATGTTCTTCGTGTGGATTTGCAGGATCTCGAGGCGCCCAGTAGGATCGGGGATTCCGATATCGACTTCGCGATCAAAACGTCCAAAGCGGCGAAGGGCAGGGTCGATGGAGTTGGGCCGATTTGTAGCCGCCATGACAACGACGTTTGAGCGAGCCTTCATACCGTCCATAAGAGTCAAGAGCTGAGAGACCACACGACGCTCGACCTCTCCGTTGGTCTTGTCGCGCTTAGGGGCTATCGAGTCGATTTCATCGATGAAGATGATGGCTGGCGAATTCTTCTCTGCCTCTTCGAAGGCTTTACGTAGATTCGATTCCGACTCACCCGCCATCTTCGACATAATCTCCGGACCGTTGATCAAGAAGAAGAAGGCCCCAGTCTCGTTGGCAACCGCACGTGCCATGAGTGTCTTACCAGTACCTGGGGGCCCGAACATGAGAATACCGCGGGGAGGCTTGATACCGATAGACTTGAAGAGCTGCGGATGACGGAGAGGTAATTCGACCAATTCCCGGATCTGTGCCATCTGCTTTCGGCAGCCACCAATATCATCGTAGCCAACTTCGTTCAAGTTCCCTTCTTCGTCCTCACGCTGGATTGGCTCACCTTCACAGTGGATGATGGTGTCTTGTGCAACAATACCATGCTCCGGCGGATCGACCTCTACCACCTTGAACTCTACCTGCCTCATTCCGCCACGAATTGTGAAGAGGTCACCTTGACGTACAGGGCGGTATGCTTCGCGGAAGTAGGGTGCAAGGAAAACGTCGAAAAGAGAGCCAGTAAGCCCTTCAACGGTATCTGCGATGGGTAGCACAGCAATACGCTTAGCCTACACTCGTTGTCAGCATGTGGAGGGATACTGGATGTTGTGAGCTGTTTATGGCTTACGTATTTAATGTCGGGACAAGGATGCACGGTGACGATATCGCCATGCTTGACACGTAGATTGTGCCGCACCACACGGTTCATACGTGCGCTCCCATCATCAAGATCGTCATCAGCCAGAACGATCAGGACCGTGTCCTTTCTCTTCTTCCCTTTCACCAGAACAGTATCGCCGCGGAAAAGCTGGAGGTTATCCATAGTCGTGTTGGACAGGGCGATGATGGAGTTGTCATCGTTGACGGCGTCAGTAACACTGTAGGCAGCATGTTAACGATATTGCGGAGCTCCCACAGAGAGTAGAACAGCTTACATCAAGGAGTTTGGCTTCTTCTTCTTCTTGAGGATGGCCGTTGCCGTGTCGTCGACCTGGGCAGACATGTCAGACCTCGCTTTGCTTAGTCTCTAGGCAAGCTCACTTCTTTCTTCTCGGCACCAGAAGCATCACTAGAAGTTGCAGCGTCAGCTATGCCAAACTCCAAAGTGCAGTGAAGGCATATTTACTGTAAGTTGACCTTGGCCTTGGCCTTGGACTCGGCGTGAGCTGGTTCTGCGGACATGTTTGCCTCTTCAGATGAGTAGTATCAGACAGCGGTGATACGTATGAATAAAGCCAAGGGTTCGAGCAGAATTTGCAGACTGCCCCAAGAACCAGGAGCAGTTGTATATGGTCTTTCGGATCAGGACCTCGGAGGTGATGGAAGTGAAAGAGTGTTGGGTGGTGACAGGCAGAAGATGAAGCTGTGGTGAGATCGTCAACACCTTTTTCGGTCCATGACAGCCAAAATGTGAAGTCGCGTGGATGACATAATCTGTCTCAAGGCAGTTAGCGCCGGCATCTGGATTCTTCCGGGTGGCTCAAAGAAGCTGATCGAACCGAACCGGCTTGGCTTCACCTAGTTGTGATTTCAAAGACACTCAGACGACATGGAAATGTCACCCATTCAGGATCCATTGCTCGGATACCATCGACAGCTACAGCTAGTTATCTTGATGAAGTCGGAGCTTCCCAATCGAAATAGCTTCCATCAAAGTAATAGGTACAACATATGAGACATGGTCATATCGATTGGGTCGCCCCTCATAGCGAAGTCTCTCAGTGATATCAACTAGGCCTAAGAGTAAACATATCCTCAAAATTAGATAGGAAGGGAAGTAAGCAGTCTCGCTGTACTATATAGGCATTACGGGCGTGTGTCGCTCTTCACTGCTTCAAAAGAATCATACCTGCAGGTTGTAGAGCAGGACTTGCTTCTGTAAGCTGAGGGCAGACGCTCAACAGCACAGCAGGGGGCCGCTGTGCCGAGAGTATCATGGTACCTCTCTCGTCTGTAAGCTCCTTGTGTTCCCTTATAGAGGCGTCGCGGCTATGCCCGCCCTTCTTTCGTTTCTCGCTTCACCATACAGCTCACGGATGCGTATCGACTTGACTCTATCTATTCGGGTATCGGCTTTGCAGCTCAACGGTAAGCAGTGCACAGAGTTGCCACTCTACACCCTCCTGCGGCTCCGGAAGATGATCAGCCGAAGGCGTTCAGACCCCTTGCAGGAGCTCGCTAGGTCGCTCCATGGCCATGAGTTATGCTTGAGGGAGGGGATGGGGACTTTGATGTCATGCCATATTCTTAGGCCCTCCTTGTTCCGAGGTCCTTGTATTTTGGTCTGTCGATCGACCACGCCCCATCCACAGTAACTTCAATATGGAGGCACCCTTCTCGGATTCAACAACTCCTCCAAGTAACAGACTGACCTCAGGGCTATGGCCCGATCTCCGGACGATCGCGCTTGGATGATGGCTGCCGCTAAAAAATCTGCAACCGACGATCGTTCGGGTCAGCAGAGGCTTACTGTACGAAAGGAGAAAAAGATTCAGCTACACCACCGATTCCCATGGTGATGCTGCGTTCCATGCAGACGAGGCCTCAATGCTACATCGTAGACGCACGGACCGCAAGACATGCTGACAACAGTGGTCCATAATCTTGAGAAGAGCTATCCTCCAATGAACATTCTCCTTTCCTGAGTTGCAGGGTAAGAGCGGGTATCTATGCTGTATCCCAAGGGAAAACATGCTGCCAAGGCTCGCTCAACATAATCGTCAAACCGGATGTGGCTTACTGAGGCGTTTTGAGCGATTCTCCAGCCCTCGAAAGGATGGAAAGCTCCGTTGCCGTGATTTATCGATCGATGAGTCTCGCAGCATCTTCACATTACTTGTTTATACGGAGTATAGAGAGGTCCTCTTTGACTTTTCCCAGGAGATATCGACTGGTAAACGGCTTTTCTTGTTTCGCGCGTCATCCGTGGTAATGGACTTGCACAATGGCTTGCAAAATTGATGAGGCGCCTTCTCAACAGTCTAATCTGTTGAAAATACTAATAGGCAACCTTTCATTCGTTGCGAGACTGTCCTCATTGCCTCCGCAACCACTCTTGGACTTTCCTGTCTGGCTCTTTCTGGTGCCATGACCGTTACTCATTACCTGGTTATTCTGAGGCGCCACATTCGCTTATATGTATTCGAGATCCCTTAAATGCTGTGAACCCCCGACTTTCCATGTTCATTCAATACTTAAGTTCTCTGAACGCACATGCATTCCTTTGGAAATATTTCACAGCCATTATCAGTATGTCATATTCTATGTGTCATGAGAGGTCTGGCCATCGACAGGAAGCAGTCCAAAGACAACGCGTTGCCCTCCAAGGTCTTACTGGAATTAAGGTGATTGAAATTGCCAGTGGTCAGCCTGGAAATTTTGCAGCCCCGCCTACGCCGAAGATGCAGAACCCGGGGCTACATAACTCAATGGGAGCTCAGGTGCCAGAGCAGAACAACTCAATCCCGGCAGAATACATCAAGCCATCAGTCCAGTACTCCGCAACAAATGGTCATTCGGAAGCTCACTTGCACGACGCAGGTGGTCCACTAAAATCTTTAACCCCTCCAGTCCACCTTGCGTCTTTTTCTGCATCACCGGAGGTCTCCCATGCTGTCGACGTTCGTTCTTTCGGCGATGCTACGCCTACCGGTATGTCTATGGCTACCCTGCCTGGACCTGCTATCCGACAAAGCAGCATGGGGTATGGATCAGATGGAATTCTCGCACAAGCAGGCAATTTACTGGGGTATAACGAGAGCCCCCAAAGAGAAGGCTCGGGATGTTTCCCCTATAATGGCAGCTTCCCTCAAGCCATTATAGACGTCTCACAATTGCCTCCACAGATGCACCCTTTGCCAATTGCAGCGCACACAGTATATCCTCGAGATGCTTGTTCATCATCCCATCTTTTGCCATTTAACGTTGATAATCTGCTCGAGTTCGGCGGCGGAGCTCAGCAATCCTTGTTGCATTTACTGAACGCCTCTTCAAGGCAATTTTGTACGTCGACTGGGAGGCTAGGGCTTACGCTTCAAGCTACTCAAGCACTCTTGGACTACGACTTTGGCCAGTTCGTGCGTCGTGTCCGTTCGGCTACGACGAGGAGGGTTTCTCAAGCGGACGCGATGTTAGACTACGTAAATTTAGATATACACCCAGCATCTAACGGTTACGAAGAAGCTGTTGATGTTGCGTTACGGTGTAAACGCCTCGAGCTTGCGGCTCAAGCTATTCGGCTACAGGAACGGCAGGATCGAAGCTCTCAAGACGCCAGATCTAGACCGGGTTGTATCAATAATCTGGGACTGTCATCTCGGAGTCTGCAACCATCGCCTCGTCATTCGAAGTTCAGCGACTGGCTAGTGTCCCGCCCAGATTGCCCAAAGTCCGAGCCTGAGCCCCTCGACTGGCCGCCAATAAAAGACATCATGCAATTCATGACAGAGAGTGTAAGTCCCCACGGTATATCGATGTTCTCAGGCGGTAGAGTGGATCTGTTCTCCCTGAGAGACCAGAGCAACGTTGATTCCCAATCAACTACTTCGAGGACTGACGTTTTGCAGATCCGGCAATCGACTGCACAACTTGAGTCCACATCCTGCAATGGCACACAGAGACGGCAGACGTCAGGCGTCAAAAAAGTCGCTAGGTTGTCTGCTTCCCTCGAACAGACAGCGCTCAACGTCGAAAGCTTGGAACGTGGACGCAAAATCGATGCCGGCCAACATCCTTATCGGAAACTCAAGATAGCAACCGGTAACGCCAAATCAATCGAAGATTCCTTGTCAATGCCACCACCCCAAACGCTCCCTCGTCAGAGCACACGCGTTGCGCACGAGGCCAAGCTGGGTCAACGACCGTGTACCCTGCCCCAAACATCAATGCATCCGACATCTATACTATATCAAGATCCAGACGCTTACGACCACGAAGCGCTTGTTGAGGCTTTGCGATTTGATCGTGACATTCCCGACTACCCCATCCCGAAACTACCAGAACTTCATAGAAATGAATGTCCTTCAAAGATCGACTACGGGCACCTGACAGCTTACGGTTCCGCCGAAGCTATAGCGTCATATCCACCTACCTTTCAGGCATCACTTCAGCGGACTATGCAGAATATAGCGATGTATGAGTTTCGGCGCACGCAATCCCACGCTCTGGTCTTCGTCTACGGTTCGCTCATGATCTCATGCCTCAACCATGACATTTTCAATGGCCGTGTATCGCCTTTCACCATCGACGAAGTGTCTCAATGTATGGTTGCAGCGAGCGTCACAGGATTCAGACGTTATCGCGTCCACGGTAGCCATGAACCGGTTGCGCTCGGGACCGGAAAGGAAAAGGATGTCATCCATGGTATGCTCATTTTTAACCTTTCGGATGAAGACTGCCGGAACCTGGACCGCTATACTGGGCGGGGATACGTTCGCAGCCGAGTAAGATTCTGTGTCAAGCTCAAAACAGGACACACGAATGGGTATGCGCGGATTTACTGTGCACCGGACAGTAAATTCTTGGATTGTTCCTCCAGGGGTGAGATCATGGTTGATGAACCTTGGACGGTGGAAGACTTCTGGGAGAACAGCCCATCTTGCATGGAGTGGCGCGCGCAGAGCGGTCGAAATCATGGGTCCAACAGTGGGGTGCAATTGCAGCAGAATGTCCAAGATCTGAGTTATCATGGTTACATCGGCCAAGATCAGCCATCAGCTCGCCTCGAGCAAGGCAGCACGGATCAGAGTCTAGTACTTCCTCAGCAGGATGTCACAAGTCAGATGCTGAACAGCCTCGAGCCGTCGGCCTCAAGTTGGGGGGGGTTCCCGCAGATTAGCCCCACCCAGACAATGAGCAACGTCGAGCAGGGTGGCTCACTCCAGACTTGGGAGGAATCTGGTCAGAATGGCATTGACCAGACAATGAGCAACGTCGAGCAAGTTGGCTCGGTTCAGAACTGGGAGGGACCTGGTCAGAATGGCAATGACCAGACAATGAGCAACGTCGAGCAAGTTGGCTCGGTTCAGAACTGGGAGGGATCTGGTCAAAATGGCAACGACCAGACGCTCAACAGCCTCGCTAACGCGGCCTGGGAACCATTTCCCGAAATGGATCTAGATCCGAGCTCACTCGACTTCTATGACTTTACCACGAGCTGAATATGCCAACAGCGAGTAATCTGCACCAATGGAGCGCGAAACCAAGTCTCCTCGTACCCAACAAGGACTCGGGATTGGGTGAGAAGGATGCCAAATTCCCACTTTATACACGATATAACCGGCTTCACTGACCCACTGACGAATTGGAGGCTCGTTTCAAAATGAGAACAAGCAAAGGCCTCAACAGATTCACGTCCAAGACCTATACTGGTAAGGACACCAAAGACGACCGTGAGGCGACGGGCTTCCTCCAGAATATCATACTCTATGCCCAATCGATCGGCGCTTCGTATCTACCCAGTTGACGTGGGCCTTGAACCAGTTTAATCCAGAACAATGTTCAGATGGTGATCACGCTTACCGTCCAGACTTCGTTATAGGACTTTACCGAAGGGCTTGCTGCAGAAAGGGAGCTATGGAAGGCCATGATGCTTGCTCGGGGAACCAGCGCCAGACAACGAGATCAAGAATCTGATCCCTGGCAGTGCTGTGCCAGAAGAAGCCAAAATTGAGGCTCACCCAGTTCTCGGCTAGTCAAAGCCGCATGCGAGAAATCACCTCGCCGTGGATGCCAATGACGCAACCATTCGGCCTCTGTCGTATACCTAAGCTACAAATTACTACTTCACTCGCATCGGGCTGCCCGGGATAAAGACGGGCACGAGAGGCCGCCTGTGGCCTGCGACGTTCTCGGGAGTATTACTCTTAGCGACTACCACTTCCATCTCATCCTTGAAGCCGGTTTACAATCTTTGGAAATTTGGCCGTCCATTTTCATCGCGGAAAGAGGTATCCGTAATACCGGTGATCAAATCACGGTGCAGCAGCCAAGTACCTTGACGTGGCGCTTCTCCAGTCTACACCGTGGATAACTATCGAATTCTCGATGAAAAGGGATCGGCAACAATGGAGCGATATCATCGCGTCCACGAACAAGCATATCTTCCTGCCGACGGTCTTCCGTAAATATCCAGATCGAACGTGCTCGCCGATGGGTCGCGCTCTTTCTTCTTGTAAAGCTTGCCGAACCGGACACGAAAACCAACGACTGAAAACCCACACGGACAGAATATAGAGTCAACGACCACAATCATCCTTGAGCGCCGTCATCACCAGACTCTACGCCCATCGAGGTATCGACGCGATAGATCAATGAGACAGGGATTTACTCCTACTAACGATGTTACAAGCAGGTACTCAACCGCACACTCTATGAAAGGGATATGCTTCTACCCCCGCTCTAACCGTTGGCTCTCACTAACCTTCCTGTAATTTTGCTTCTTGTATGCTAGATATATAGAGTCCTACAATATGGATCGCTATAATCCCTCGCTATTGCGATTCTGCTTTCGAGATACTCTTGATGGGCGAGGCGTATCTATAGAGAACTGTAATTCTGATTCGACTCTTCGACCCCAATACCAGCCGATGATAGACCGCCCTACCTACCCAAATCCGTCGCCATCTATAAACTCAACCAAGGCATTCCAAGTGGCAATAATATTTCAGCCCCCTTTCCCTCCCTTTTCTTCTCGTATTCCGCACCGACCCACATCTCACGCTCCTGCGTCCCGGACTGCTGGAGGTTTATAAGCTTTCAGGTCATTTCAGTCTCTTCAAAAAGCTGTCGCTCTGTGTGACTCCCTTCCTGATACAGAATTCTCTCGAATCGTTGGGGTATGATGAGGGAAGTAAAAAATCAAGCGGCTCAAAATGCAAGTTTCTGGTTCGAGGGAAAGCACAACGGAAATGAAGGAGATATGTACACTGGCGATGAATGAGTCGTCTAGATTCGAGAGAAGGAAGTGGCTTGTGAATTGAGAGAAGATGGGTGAGGGAGCGAGGTGGATAGATCTCTGTGTTCTGCGCGGCTTGGACTCCGCAATTTCAACTTCTTTTAAGGGTTCGTGAACAGGTGATAAGCCAAAGTAAGTAGATCTTGAGTACACTTACATGTCAAAGCTTTCGGTCTATGATTCAATATCCGAGAGCCAACTTCTCCATAATCCAAAACCCAACACCCAACCGCACCACCCTACCCCCTTCTCCACGCCTCCCTCAATGCCATCCCCCCCGCCATGCCTCCCTCAATGCCACCCCCCCAGCCACCATCCCCAGCATTCCCACCGCCCCATCCCCAAGCACGCCCCCCTCCACGCTCCAATGCACCGTCAACGGCGCCCACGCCGCGTTCGCCACCACCTGCCGCCACCACCTCGCGCTCGCTTGCATTCGCTGGATCTTCTCCTCTTTCTCTCCCACCGCATCCACCCCTTCCTTCCCTACCTCCGCAGCAACACCAGCCCGCTCACCCTCTCTCTCCATCCCCGACACTTTCAAATCGTCCGATGCTCTTACGATACCCCTTTTCCGTCGTTGCAAAATTAATTCGCGCCACAGCCTCCCCCCCTCACCCAAAACCCCCAGCATCCAAAACCGGCTACTCCATAACCACCACCTCCCCCTGCTCCTCCTCCCAACTCTCAGAACGCCGAGATCGCCCAGGAAAGCTAGGTTTTCAAGGAGTTGGAACGTGGCGCCTAGAGCGAGGTTTATGTATGCGATGTAGTGTAGGATGAGATCTTGGGGTGGGCGGCGCAGGAGGGAGAGAAGGGAGGTGTAGGTGGGGAGGAGACCCCAGAGACGGAGGGAGAGGCGGAGGTTGGAGAGGTGGGTGAGGAGGGGGGGGGAGTGGAAGAGAGAGTGGGTGGTGGTGGGTTTTCTGGTGGTGGGGGTTTTGGGGATGGGGGATAGGAGGGTGCGGAGGGAGGAGAGGAGGGTTAGGGTGTAGGTTGTTGTGCAGAGGAGGGTGTCGAGGGAGGGGGTGGAGAGGGTTAGACTGTGGGGAGGGCGTTAGTATGTGTAGGCTTGGAGGGAGGTGAAGGTGGGGAGGAAAGGAGAGGGAACAAGAGTACTGGTTTAAATGCTCGATGTGGGTGTTGAGGCGGGAGAGGCGGAGGAGAAGCAAAGAGCGGAGTTTGGGGATTGCGGAGGTGGTAGGGGAAGAGGAGGGAGAGGGGAGGGCGTCCATTGCGCGGATGTGATGGGGGGAGGTTTGTAGGTGGAAGGGACAGGTGAGAGTGAGGGTGCAGACAGTGTGGATCTCGTGGGAGTGAAGAGGATGTTGGATGTCGACGCGAGGGTGAGGTCTCTTTATCTGAACCTCGGCTCGAGATAAGGGCTGAACTAGCAGCTGAAGTACTGGACGGAGCGTGATATTTCGATTGGAGACCTATAGTAAAGTACGCATTAGATGCATAGCATCTCTATTTGGACATTTCTCTTCGTCTAAGCTTGCAGAAGCATGTTCGCCATCTTCAAGCTGGTATGTAGGCTGAATATTGCAATTTTAAGCTATGCCATTGGGTATCTACATCTATTATACTACAGGTGTTCAAGAAGCTAAGCCAAATTACAATTAGATGCCGAAGCCAACGCATCTGTAATTTCCAAATCGCCATATCTCAATGTCGGTCGATGCTAATATCGTCTTCGAACCCGTTCAACATCGTTATCCCACTCCTATCCATCAGTCTTGAACCAGTCCTCGTCGAAATCCACCATCGCACCGTCGCCCATGTCTCCATCGCCAGCCCAATCTCCAGAGCCAAAAAGATCGTCGAAGTTGCTCTCCACGGGCGCCATCTCAGCTGCCTGCCCGGTGCCCCCCGTGTTGTTTGCTCCCACTATTGTTGATTCTGTGGGTGCGTTCGTCGTTGCTACTGTCAGCTGCGGCATTGTATTTGTGGGAAAGTCGATCATCGAGAAATCGCCGCCATCGTTGACGTAGTTCTCTAAGCCAGGCAAAAGGGTATTGATGTCTTCAGCCGAAGTAGCGTTGAGGGCCGCGGCCTCCTCGGTGTTGCCCAGGTCGATGTTATCGAAGACGGGGTCGTTGAGCAGATCTTGAGAGTTGGAGAAGCCGAGATCGAAGTCCAAGCTGCTGGCGTTCGTAGGTTGCTCGATGTCATTGAACATCGACTCGAAGGGCGCAGCTTCTTGAGTGTGAGATGGAGGTTCTTGAGACGAGGCATCAGCCACTGGTGGAGCGGCGGCGGCTGCTGATCCCGACATCTTCGGCGAAGGAGCCTTCTCAGTAGCTTGATCTGGCTTTGGAATGATAGGTGGGTTATCAAGTTTGCTGGAATCCTGGGATGCTCCTGGAGACGATTTAATCAAGGATCCGTTGACAGCCTTTTGCGTTGGTGCTTCTGGCTCAGTCGTTTCGGGTACAGCTTGCTTTGTCTTCGGATCCTCCTTAAGGATGTCAGAACCGTCGACCATGACGGCATCTTCGACCTTCTTGTCTTCATTTTTCACAATCTCTTGTACTACTCCTTCCTCCGCCTTCAAGCAGTGACCCTCAATGTCTTGTATCTTTGCGTCTCCAATGAATGCTGGCGGGGATTTCTTTGTTCCTACGCCTAGGCTACGTTGTTTGACGACACCTGCAGGTCTTGTAAGGATACCGGCAGCACGATCCCGTTCTGCGCGTTTGGCTCGCTCTTTCCTGAGGTCTCGTTCAAAGACAGCCTTAGCGCGAGTCTACTGTAGCATCAGTTTGAGATCTTGATACAGATAGCGTTCCAATCAGTTGTGGGCAATGCGCTGATGGTAGTATGGGCGCAAGGAGATTTGCATGTGCACTCTACGTACACATTCGATCTCCAACTCATCCAAAGCTTCATGAAACCTCCTGTTGGCTGAAGTGCCCACTTCTTTGAGAAGATCTCGCGCAGACACTAAATCGCCGGGCCCATTTGACGCCGCCTCCTTGAAGAATTTGCCAGTCTGGACAAGCTGGGAAAGGAAGATCAGCACGTGTGCGCAACGGAAACCGTCAGAGCGAAAGCTTTACCATTAGATTCAACATCGCAGGTAGAACCTCGAGAGGATGCTGCGGGCTTTGCAGCTCGCCCATGCTGGCGCAAGCCTTTGAGGCGGCGTCTGATATCTGTACGGCTCTTGCCTGTTTGTTAGACTTTGTCTCGTACTTGATATTGATGCGCAATAGGCCAGGATGACGGGACTGGTGCTAGAGTGCAATTGCGCTCAGCGCATGTAGATGATGTGGTCAGAGATGTGGCTTTGATTGGAAGGAGAAAGAGACAAGCTTCAAAGGTCCCCTTCCCCAGTGAGCAGGGATTAGACAGCTTTAAGCGAGCCACGAGCTGAAAGTACTCTAGCGTGAGCCCCACGTTTCACTATTGGGTGTCTTGGCAATTCAATTGCCCTGTCACTTCGAAGAGAAGGAAGAGTGTATTCTGTCGTGAGTAATAAGTGTTAAGCATAGGGAAGTGTTACCTTCATTGTACATATATGCATCCGTTTTCTCCTCCCGCTCATGCTCACGCTCGCACTCTCACGGCGTTTCCCATCAAAGCTCCTGCATCTTGATCAACGATCTACGATCGACGATACCGCGGCTGCTGACATAAGACGCGGCTCTCTCTGGGGATTAGACGCTCTTGGCACGATAGGCCCCGAAAAAAGCATCCTCACCCAAGCTCCATCGACCTCCTTCCTTCTCCTTCATCAAATACAACTCCATCTCTCATCTCCTCAGGCGTCAAGGAATCGAGTGGCTCCCCTTTCCTTCGTCTTTCCTCTTTCCTTGGGTTCTGTCTTCATTGCTGGTCTTCCCTCCCTTAGGTCCTTGGTCCTTGGTACATGCTCCGCGCTGCTTCAAGTCTTACTTCTCTCTCGCCAGCTCTTCTCCTCACAACGAGGACCTCCTCGCTCTCCTCTTCGTCAGTCCTGCAGCGCCCTTCCTAGCTCTTCCGACTTGATCTAATACCATCTTCGCCGCTGCGATAAGGATCTCCCACAATTACTGCTCTTCTCTGCAGTTGCTGAGAATCTCTCTTCAGGCAAGCGTTAGGACTTGCCTTCTTCGACATTTTTGGCTCTTAGCTCAAGCTTCCTTCGCCTTCTCTCAATTCATACTCATCGTCGATACGGTACTTATCGGAAGATTTGCAATGGCTGACACGGAGCCTCCCACGACAATGTCCTATCCCCTTCCTCCACAGTATACCGGCGCTCCAGGGCAGCAGCTCCACGATAGTACTACGAGCAACGGTCAGGCTAATCTGTCCCACATGCCGCCTCCACCTCTTCCGCCTGTGGTCATTCCTCAGAACACCAACCCGATACCTACTGCGATATCATCTCCTGGCAACGTTGATCTGAACTCGAGCTTGTCTCCCTCGTCGGGATCGGGAAGTAGCTCTGTTCGTCGTTCAGCACCAGAACCAAATAAGAGAGCGTTGTACGTGGGTGGTCTGGATCCCAGGGTTACAGAGGATGTTCTACGCCAGATATTTGAGACTACTGGACATGTTCAGAACGTGAAGATCATCCCGGATAAGAATATGGGTGCGGTAAGTGAGATTGGTACTCCCTTCATAGCATTCTATCTGTTCCCAGCCTATGTCGTTGTCCATTGCAAAGTCGTTGTGTGGAAGTATGAAAAGGGTTTCGCGCCTCGGAGACGCGCTAGCGCTATGTCAAGAAAAAGGGTTACCCACAGCTGTTTGTTTCCGAGCCGTCATTCTCACACCTCCACAATATTTTCACCCCCCTTTTCTCCTTCCTCCATTACTTGCTTTGCTGCGTTCGCGGTACTGATCTTGGCTTTCGCACAGAGCAAAGGCTTTAACTACGGTTTCATCGAGTACGACGATCCAGGGGCAGCAGAACGAGCCATGTCGACCCTCAATGGCCGTCGCGTTCACCAGGCCGTAGGTCAGGTAATGTCAAACGCTTATCCCACCGGCTGACCACACCACAGGAGATCCGTGTCAACTGGGCTTACCAATCCAACAACGCCAACAAGGAAGACACCTCCAACCACTTCCATATCTTCGTTGGCGATCTCAGCAACGAAGTGAACGACGAAGTCCTGTTACAAGCCTTTTCGGCCTTCGGCTCCGTCTCTGAAGCGCGTGTCATGTGGGATATGAAAACCGGCCGTTCGCGTGGTTATGGATTTGTCGCATTCCGGGACCGCCCTGAGGCTGAGAAGGCGCTCAGCTCTATGGATGGGGAGTGGCTCGGATCTCGTGCGATTCGTTGCAACTGGGCCAACCAGAAAGGCCAGCCATCCATCTCCCAGCAGCAAGCGATGTCCGCAATGGGAATGACGCCTACTACGCCATTCGGTCACCATCACTTCCCAACGCATGGAACTGGAAGCTATGACATGGTCGTGACGCAGACCCCTCAGTGGCAGACCACCTGCTATGTTGGCAACCTTACGCCATATACGACCCAGAATGACCTCGTGCCACTGTTCCAGAACTTCGGATATGTCACGGAGACGCGCTTTCAGTCCGACCGTGGCTTTGCTTTTGTGAAGATGGACACTCACGAGAATGCGGCCATGGCTATTTGCCAGCTAAGCGGCTTTCATGTCAACGGTCGTCCTCTCAAGTGTAGCGTAGGTGATGGTGATCGTATGTCATGTGACTTCGCTAACCTACAATCAACAGTGGGGCAAAGACCGTCCTCCAACTGGCCAATTCGATCAAGGCTACTCTCCATCGCAGCCTCAGACCCCTAGTTACGGTGCTCCTGCCACCCCTTATGGTTTCCCTCAGTACGGGGGCCCCATGACACCCCAAGGTGGACCTCCATCCGCAGCGTCCGCCCATCCAATGTCTGGCTACCCATCAAGCCATCAATCTCCCATGAGCGGAACAAGCCCGGGTCGTTATGGCAATCAGCCGCCAGGTGGTTTTGGTGGTCCCGGTATGCCTCCTCAAGGCTATCAGATGCCGGGTCAGGGTGGCATGCCAGGAAGCGCTGGCGGATATGGTCGTGATCAGGGTTCTGCGGGAGGCTACGGTGGCCCTCCGAGTGCCGGTGGTTATCCTCCTTCTAACATGCCCAACTCTGGCTATGGAGGATATCAAGGCTAGAGTTTCGACATGGCGTACATTACGGTGCTTCACGAACTGGACGCTGAAGCCCCAAGCATTTTCATGGCGACTCCGGACCTACTTTCGGCGGCTACTTCGGTGTCGCAGGATCGTTGACGCGCATCACACTTCTACCAACATACCCAAAGATGTTTCCCCTTCTTCATCGGAGATGGCTTTGAGATGGTATTCATGTTCTGCATGCATGTCTTGAATACCAATCTTGTACCATCAGCGAAATCTTTACTGTCTTCATTTTCTTTCCAATCACCAATTCCAATCACTTCCCCTATGTACCCCTACAGATCTCGAGATTGTACGCTCTACTAGACTCCGTACAGAGAAGGGTGTGAGTCTGTGAGGGTACTTAAGCGGCTACCTAGGGGTATTTACACCCCGGTTCGCCATGAGCGAAGAGAGTACTAGTGTAGTTTTGTCGTGTCTCAATGGAACGAATCTCATTTCTTCATGATTCGAGCTTTCCCCCTCGCTTTGTGCTCTTGACTTCTCCCAACCATAGATTTCCCTCGCTGTCTCCTCATTGTACGCCCTTCCGGCGTCGTCAAGGTAATATCTGACGTCCTGCAACCACACCGCTCTACCCTAGCTGGCCATCTACCAGGACTCACTCGAACGACAGCCATCACTGACAGGTTCAGTCTGTCCCCTTGTTGACCATACACTTCGCCCCCCTTCCACCCCATAGCTGTATCACCTCCCTCCACCTTCCTCTCTCCGCCTCTCCTTCACTCCCTCCCCCATCACGAACCCACGTTCCCAAACCCCCCCGGCCCCAAATCTCCCTACCCCAGGTCTCCCTACCCCAATCAAACCCTCCGGCTCCAGCACAAGCTACATCCCAAAGCGAAGCTAACATCCCCTTCCCATTCCATCACATAAACAACTCATGCAGGAAAGAAAAGCGTAACGTCCTCTCAGACACGGCCGGGCGGATGGAGTATGAATGAGATAAGGGGGGAGATTGATGGAGTTGGTGAGTGGGGGGGTGGGTGGGCGGTGAGGGGAAAGGTGGAGGGAGAGGTGGGGGGTGGAGGGAGAGGTGGGGGGTGAAGGGAGGGAAGAGCGGTAGAGGGGAAGGGTGGGATCAGAAGGGGGAGGGAAAGGGGGAAGGGGAAATGTTGATTGGGAAGAAAGGAGAGGGTGGTGGGAGGAGAGGAGGGGAGGGTGGTGGGAGGAGACGGGTGGTAGCGGTAGAACATAGAGGTGATTTGGGACTCGACAGGTTAGAAGGGGAGGTTTTCGATTATGGGAGGCTGTTGGGGGTGAGTAGGGGGGAGGGGGTGGGTGGGGGGAGGGGGGTTGGTATGGATGTGTGCTATCATGGGTCGTGTTGTGTAGAGTAAGGGGGAGGGATATTAGGCTGGAAGGATTGTAATTCAGTAGCGAGAAGTCCAGGGAAAAGGTGTGATTGTCGCATACATTGCTTCGTATGTAGTGACGTTTTTTGTGCCGGTTGCTAGAGCTGCGTGACTCGCCAATGGAAAGAGCATGCAGAGGATTGATTGAGGCTGATGCCATGGTAGGGTTCAATTATTATACTCGTAGTATGACTAGTCCTACGTTCGACGCGAGTGAAGATCATAGTTCCGATGGAGGTCGTTGGGCAAGAAAGCGGAAAAGATCTTGAAATGTAAGATGAGAGGGCAGAGAGCTGAAGTATATATGGGTACCCCACCACTTGGTCTCCGACAATAGAATATTATCGCGAAGATGGCACGACTGGCTTAGAAAGTATGGCGTATAATATGTCTCGGAGCAAGTCGGTGCACTCTGTCGGCCACGGCGCCTTCGCCGTACAACTTCCGTCTCCTGGCGAAGGTCGAACCGATTGCTTCTTCTTCAATCCATCATTCAGTCTTAGTGGGTATTCGTCAAGCTCTGTGTGAGGTCAGAATTCTTAGCTATCGTGTGCCCGGGGGCTTTGTCCCTTTTAGGGGTTCTTCGAGTCACGTACACGTTCAATGCCTTCCTCGAGCCCCTTTCCTTGGATGTTTGATCTCGGTGAAGCACATGCTTTTCGGTTGGCCTCTTCTGCTATGAGTCTTCACCGAACGTTAAGTCTATTGACATTCCGTCGTTACGTTCTTGGCTGATCGTCAAAGAACGAGTTGACTTGTCTTGCTAGCGCAGGGGATACGTGGACTTGCCACACTCTCAAAAGGCATGCTGTTTGGGACCCAAGACTGTTGGTAGGGACATGGCCTTCCTCTTGAGACCCCTTAAGACCTAGATCCTTCTTTCTACCTGGATACGGTTTGCACTTTCATTACGCTCCGTCACACCAACTCCCAAGCTGCAACACCGCCAAAACTCATTGCTTTCCGTCCTTTCATCTGCCGGTATTCATCGACGTCGAGGCCACGCCCACTGTTTCCAGACACCGTCTCAACAGTAAACGCAGAGATCGTCTGGCCCTTGCAGCCCAGTCGTCTCGGCTCGACATCCGCCCACCAGAAGCTCCCATTCGTCTCGAAAGGCACATAGTCGTCCTCGCGCCCATCAACGCCGTGGATCGCAAGGATCAAAACGTACGGTTTGCCAGCTCCGTTGCGTATTGGGTCCCAATGCGGACAGACTCTCGAGAACTGAAATCGGACAGTGGGACCGGTATGTGCAGAAGGGCTGGTTGGGATCTTCAGATGCTTGGGCATAAAGCTCGTTTCAGACAACCCTTCCTTCTCCACTACTCCGGAGAATATGCGTAGAGGTTCACCGCCAGGATCACCGACGATATACTCTTCCCATGATATCCTCTCTCGGCCATCATTGCGGTAGAACTGCGCTTTGTTGCCTGGAAAGTGACCAAGCCCGAACTCGTCATTCGGCATCGTGAAGAAACGAGGGGTAAAGTCTTTGTTGTACGGTTGGCCGGGGCCACCGATATTCCCAGCACCCCAACAGCAATCGATAAGCTTCCATTCGCCATTATCGATCTTGACGGCGTTCCATGCGTGGCCTTGTGATTCGGGTGGTAGCGGAGCACCGGGCTGCAAAGCAGCGAAACCGAAGCCTTTTCCATGGCCTCCAACGACTACAGATTCAAGCCCGACTTTGGTGGCGAGAGCTGTGAAGAGGGCGGCGTAGCCTTCGCAGACGGCAAGTCCTGTCGCGAGAGTGTTGGACGGCGTAGAGGGTTTGACGGCGTCGTTGAAAAAGGCGACGACGTCGTAGGAGATGTTGTGGTGAAGCCAGGTGAAGATAGCACGGGCTTTGTCCGTTAGGGATGGGAAAGGGGTTGTGAGCTGGGTAGCTAGCCAGTCGAGAGAAGGGACGGACTCGCGAGGGAACTTGGAAGCATGGGTATCTGGGCCGGAGAAGTCACGGCAACTCAGACAGGATGTTGCGGACTGCGTCGGTTGTGGGGCTGATGAGACGTGAACACGTGATGGTGATGCCTCGACCTTCGGTTTCGTGGCCAGAAGCTTTGAAATATCAGGCCGGGAGGAGAGAGGTATTGCTGGGGGAGCTCTACCAGCGAGCGTGGGGCCAGGACTCGGCGTTCTCAAATGATTTCCGTTTGTAGTTGGCTCTTCCAGCTTGTTCATCCCGAATGACAAGGCTGACCTCGCTGCTACTGGAGGTAGATCTCGAGGTGGCAGCTTTCTTGGTGGAGGTTCAGGTACCGTGGACTCCTGTCTCGCAGGCCTACGCGGGGGGAGCGATGGCATGACCGGTGGCGGCGAGAATTCTGCCGTCGTCACATTGGATGTAGACTTCGCCGACTTCAACGGCGTCCTCGCCTTCCCCAGCTCTTGAGTGGCGGTACGTTTCGGCGGCAGCGGTGGTAGCTTGGCCGGGTCATAAGCCGGCGCCATTGTCCTCCCAGCATCCGTTGATAGCGTTCTTGACGCCGAAGTTCTCGCCGTCCCGTTTGAGAGAGCCGATATCGACGAGATATTCGAGAAGGTGGAAGATATGGACTCATTGGAGTCACGCCTCATCAATTGCTGCTCTGAGGGTCTCCGAGGCGGCAACGCAGGAGACGGCTGTGATGAAAACTGTCTTGGAGGCAGTCGAGGAGGCGCTGTCGGCTTTGCTGGCTGTTGTGGGGTCTGACCGGTGCGAATGATTGTAGGTGGAGGAAGCACACCGTTGGTTCGAGGCCCAATGGGCTCGTTGCCAATGCCATTGCTTGCACTGAAAGTGTTCTGGACTTGGGTAGAGTAGCTCCTTCGATCGAGCGCAGGTCTGGCAGGATCAATGATATCGTCGTGTCTCTTTGTTGCTGTGATAGGTGCTCTGCCGACGTGTCCTACGTTGAGAGCCGCAATGCGTGCTTGAATAGACTGCGAATGAACCTGCTCTTGCGCCATGGTGAAGTGCGATTCTTGATATGAGCCTTGAGGAATGTGATCAAGCGGGTCCCGGTGCTCAGATTATCACATGCCTTCATAGCGAAAGTAAAGGGACTGGTGTGAAGTCACCTCTAGACGAGGTATAAGGCTGTGCAGCGCAACGAATTGGCGCATCCTTCGAAGAACTATCACTCGCGGGATTGAAGGGCTGCCTCGCGGCTCTACGCATTGACAGCGCATCAAGACGGCCTCTTGCAGTCGGCATTCTGGGTTGCATGTTCTCGACTGTGTGTCGACCTGGACAGGCGGGACGGAGATTCGATTATAAAATACGTAAGACGCTAATCCCACAGTTAACCAGGGATAGGTCTCACGCCTTGAAATCATTCATATCAGAAGATCTTATTAACAGTTAAAGAGCTATCTGCTTTTGCTATGTTCAAATATATTCTCATCGCTGTCCCATGTACCGCCCATGGCTGCCCTGAACCCCCCAAATGCCCGAGCATCAAAACCGCACATGAGTCTCGGTGGTGTCCGTAATTCGTAAGACGTTGGATCGAATGAACAAGATCGACACAATATCCTTCCTGTGCAAATATGTACATGAAGAAGGTGATCATAAACGTGACAAGGTGGGTGTGGGTAGGCGTCTTGACAGACATGAAGCGTGCTAGTTGTTGCTGTGTTGACGCTCGTGATGCGCATTGCAATTCCAGGCAAATGCAGGAGCGGAGTTGTTTATATACAAGGGTTGATCGACTGCTCCGCTCGCTCCTGAACGTGTGCTGCTTGCGTTTGGAGCGACTGTGCCATTTCAAGTGTGACTGTATCTGATCAGCAAACGGGCTTCATGTGTTCCCCGGATCTACGTACCCGGCCAAACGGCAGCCCTCTGAAGCATCCGCGCTGTGACAAGTAAGATCCTGCTACCATAGCTGGCCCCAGTCATGCATGTCACGCCGCTTGCTGGATTGCTGTTGATGGCCAGTTCCACTTCGGCGCTGCTGAGAATGTCGCGAATCTTCTCGAGGAGCTTACTGTCGTCATCCTCTAGAAGCATAATGGCAGGTACTTGCCCCAAATCAATGTCATCCTTGCCTAGGATACCGAGGTAGCGACCAACTCGCTGTTGGATCATGGACATCCATTCGGCTAGAACTTGGGCGCAGTCGAAAGCGCACATTGCGGACGACATCGGCAGTTCTCGAGAATCGTAGTCGGCAAAGGTTACACCAAGCTTGTCCGCCATCGCTAGAGAATTGGCGGCGAAGAATGCGGCCTTTCGCAAATGGCGCGCTCGCTTTGTGGTATGCGCGGAGGCGGCGTCCGACTGCTGCGGATAAGCATCAGCGCAGGCGAGATCGGAATGCTCCACTTTGATGTAGGAGTCATCCATGGCTGGCGAATCTTCCGTTTCGCCGTAGGATTTGCTGGAGTGACTACGACTGTACGACGAAGTTGAAGAATAATCTGGGTGCTGGATAATCTCAGGTTCATCTACCACGCCTTCGAAATCACGCCTGAAGAATGCCTCTTTCGAGCGAGTGACAAACAACCTCACATAGGCGAGGTCCAGCAGTGGAATACAGTCCGCAGCGAGCGACCCGGCTCCAGAGGGGTTGGGCCGGTCTAGACTGTGGTGCGGGTTACTCGCCCATGCTGCTTGCCATGCCCTGAGCGCAGGCTCGATATGAGCGTGCATTGCCTCAGTCTCTTGAGTCGTCCATTGCCGTCCAACGTGTCTTTCCCTCGTCTCCCACACGTAATTATGCAGTGCGTTGATGAGGATGAGGCAGCCAAAAGTGCTCGGGCTGATATCGCTATCTGGTATGGTCTCAAGCTTCACTCCCGAGCCAAAGGCCTGGTCAAATGACTGTGACGTCCAATGGTGTTGGGCTTCTCGTTGACTAGCAGTGAGCAAAGAGCTCAAAGCGGATGCGAAAGAGATAGGTCTCTGTTCCGCCACAGGAGTCTCGCATAGAAAGCGCCATGCTTCCGCAGAATCTGCAGCCCAGAGATCTTCGTCACATGGCAGCTCGAGTTTGATCTCCGAGTTCGTCAATGCTGGAGCATGGTTGTAAGCAGACACCAACAAGCTTGACAAAACAAATACAGCATAGAGCGTCCGTTTTCGCTCTTCGGCCGTTACCCATGCGTGCCATTCGGTTTGTACGTCTGGTGGCTCGTGAGGGTTACGACCCATACATGCGTCGAATGCCCCATCACCATTCACCGTATCTATGTCTTCGCCTCCCAATCCGTAATTGAGGTTCTGTTTGCAAGGATGATGGACCGACGCTGATTGTCTCGCGGGCACAGCGAGTTCCGCAGCTCGAGCCAGACTAACGAGTGCTGCACAATGGGTGCTGGCAATGCCAGCAGAGGATTTATCGCCGTAATTGTGTTTCAGGACTTCCACTAATAGCATAGCTTGTCTGTTTTGGGAGTCAGCATTCGATTTTTCAGTCAATCAGGTGAGCCAAGAGGCACGTCACTAGAATAGATGCTGTTTGGGTCAAGTCTCAAAGCTTCGAATACGCTCCGAACAGGACAAGGGTGTTAGAAAATTCCAACTTACACAAGCCACAAGGGGGTATCTTGTGCTGCATTGTCACAGCTGCTATTTGCACCACCCATGGCTGCTGAAATGTCTGCTTTCCGCCTTTCGTCGAGGTAGATATGAATCATCTTTTTGGCCATTTCGAGCAAGTCCCTAGACACGCTGGTCTCGAATTCGTAGAAAGCACCGATAGCGGCCATTGCGAGAATAAGAGAACCGCCTCCACCAACGATGCTTGTCTGTCCCAAATTCACCTTTCCGTTTGATGCTCGAAGGCTACCGGCAAATACTGGGGAGTCGAACGAAAGCGATGGAATATGTAAGAAAGGAAGGTGTGGATGAAAGTAATGTATGTAGGCGGCAACATATCGCTGGAGATCGTATGTACTTGGTAGAGATACACTGCTCGTGCTTCGAGATTGAGAAACATAATTCGGTGGGAAAGGGGAGCTAATCTGAGGTTGAAAACTCTTTAACTGATTGCCGTATCCAGATGTATGGGAAAGACTGTTGATTAAAGCTTGTCTTGTGGCGTCAGTAATGGAGTCTGTAGACGCAGATGTCACCGAGCTTTGGCGATTACTGCTACTTATTGATGCTGCTGAATTGCTTGGGGTTTCCAACTCCATCATGGGAGGGTGGACGACGGGATTGTTGATCCCCTGCATCATGGACATAGGCGTCTGGGAAGATAAAGGAGGCGGCGGAGAGAACAAATGTTCGCCTACGCCCACGTGACCCTGCATCGATTTTGGTGACACCTGACCGGGATTGAGTAGGTCTGAGAAGGTCGATGTGGACAGATCCATCGAATAGTCCGAAGAGATTGGGACCTGGGCTCCCATAGATGCCTGCCACATGGATGAAGTAGAAATCGGATGGTTGGAGCCATCGAGCATGACTTCACTCAAACCATCATGGCTGCCAGTGCTTATTGCGGAGGGCGAGGAACCATCAATCGCTTGTTCATTGGACGCATGGTTGAAAGACATCTGGCTCTCAAAACCATGCAGCCAGGCGAAACTGCTGTCGTCTGCAAACGTGGTATGGGCGTGAGATAGAGGAGGATATCCTTGATGGTATGGCGAAGCTGGCGGATCAAAGGCGAGTGAATGGGGAGACCCGGAAAAGTGAAGTTGTGCTGGATTAACAGTGGAGCTGACAGGACCGTACCAAAAGGGTCGCATGTCGACTTCAGCGCCAGCACCAGCGTACGCAGGAGCTGTACGAAGGCTAGCGCCTACATCGATCCCCAGGCTATGGGTGTCGAGCTTCGGTAAGACATGGGTATTCCCGTGGTTTCCCATCGCTGTCGACATGCCGCGGAAAGTATAGCCACCAACCCCTGGAAGGCCGTGGTTCCCAAAGTTCATGCCCACATTCCTCCCGAGCGATGAATTAGCTGCAGCAATCATACCAATTGTGGCATTATCTACATGACTAATGGTGTTCGCCCTTGGCCGCATCGAGCCTGCCCCTGGGCCACCGGACGAACCGGTAGCATTGTTCGCAGCGGACGATTTGCGTACTCGTGTAGAACCAGTTGTCACAACACTGCTTGAACTTTCTCGACGTCCGCCCTTTTGACGAGATGTTGGCATTGCGGTCATATGTAGTTTCTGCTGATGGCGAAGAAGCAGATCTCGCCGAGCGAAGCATCTTGTGCATTCAGGACATTCGAATGGCTTTTCTTTAGTATGAGACCGTTCATGGCGTTTGAGATGCTCCAGACGCGCAAAGGAGCGCCCGCAAGTCGCACAAACGTGAGGCCTTGGCTTGTCGGTTTTGGGCGGTGGGAAATTCGCGCCGCCATTAGAAGCTCCGTTCAGCGACTTTGCATGCGGTCGACCTGCTTCGGAATCATTCAGCGACCATGTTTCAACGCTCACTTGTTTGCGCAACGAGCCCTGCACATGTGCGAAGCAAAAGGGGCTGCGGGGGTTAAGGCAATGCTCACCATTGCTCGATGCATTGCCGACTGCAATTCCGCTCGTATGCCCAGTAACGTTTCCACCAATATTCGTAGGTCCCTCCACAGCTGAAGCTGCCAATGCCCCCGTATCTGAAATCATACCCGGATCGCTCGATAAAGATGGAGTGCTTTCCTGGTATTGTATGCGTGTAGAGAAACTGGCGAAGATCGAGACAAGAAGGAGAAATTAGATTTGGCCGATTCCGCTCTCGGGTAGGAGTTGTTACGTTGCCGATTATGATAGGTGAAAAGACAATCACTCTATGTCTTCTGCTGGTGGAGCAAGCAATGCTTGCTGAACGTATGAACAGCTGGCAGCCAAGACTGCTGAAGTTCAAGCGCCGATAGTCGAGTCCGATTCCACTTGGAGCATGAGACCCAACGCGGATATAGAGGTCATGCAGATGCAACCAGCCGCACTGCAATCCCGACTCAACCACTCAACAAAGACTGAGACCAAGCAATCGAGGACGCCCGAGAGTCCTGACTCGCCGCTGCTGAAGAGAATAGAGAGGGCGGTAGGCGAAACAACGGGACTAGGTCTGCAATGTCTCGCTCCAACTCTAGTAACGCTCTACAGGCGGAGCATTGAGCCCGCTGTTTAGAGTGTGGTAAGTGCACTGCGGAACCAGGAGTCGCCCAGATCAGCGAATGGATTTCTTGGGATGACACAAGGATCAATTCAATCGGTTAAAGACGAAAACCATGTAGCCAGCGCTGATGGGCCGTTTCCTGCAGGCCTAGGTGAAACAGAACGTTGGAGAGATGCGGTAGCGGTGCCTCAGTGAAGAGGACGCTGGGGGGCGGGAGGAACACGAGGGCGGAGACTATGTCGTAACTGTCAGAGATGCGACAGCGACACAAGTTATGTGAAGATTGTACCTGGTCAATTGAATGCCTTTGAAGCTGGCCGGGCGAGAAAACGATGTTGCTCGCAGGCGGAAAGAGTCGAGAAGAATGTCAGAGCCAGAGCACCGAGGCCGTGGTTCTGCCGCGGCAGCGATGATTGGCCAAAGTCGACAATGCCTGCTCTTTCGCCTTGCAGTCTTCTTGCCGAGCCACTACTTGTACTGACTTATCCTGCGACATGCACAGCGACGGATTGATTGGCGCCCAGCAGGGTGTTCGGAGGATGATGTGAAGCAGTTCGCACAAAACGGGTGTGCTGCAGGCCACAAACATGGACCCGGTGCTCTCTCTTGTTCACTCCACAGCAGCCAGCTTATGCGTACTCTACACCCTGACCTCGCCTGCACGCTTAATCCCGTACCCAAAACCCTTTGCCATCTGCCAACCCCCTTGGTGGGCCGGCTGAGGACCCTCAAAGCACGGTACTCCTACTTTACACGGCATGGCATGCATCGCCCTTGTTGTTCGGGCGCTGCACGTTCGACCAAGCCTAACCCCGGACGATCCAAGATCACCTTCTGACCAGTGACCGCAGGCATAACCGCCAGTAGCCTGATGCACAGTGACCTCCCTAGCCCAGAGCCCTGGTCAAGGGCCCGGCAAAAGCAGCGGCAGAACCTTGGGCAAAAGCATCATCGCACACGGGACTGGAAAATGCCGCAGGTCATCTGATGCTCCATGGCTTCGCAAGTTCGGTGGCGGCAGCCGAACGGAAGAGGATGAACATGGAGATTTTTTCAAGAGGACGAAAATCTCCGAGTGTGTGCGTCTCTTGTTGTCATGCTTCCGCATTGATCCTTCTGCAGCCGGCAAGGCCGAAAGTGGCCAAAGTCACTGTTACGGTTGGAGCATCTTGGTCACTGTGAAGTACCGCGCGTATGCTAGTCTTCCACCCACGTCTACGCTCCGTACGGAGGTTGACACCAAAAGTCCTGGCAGACGCTAGTGGTGCCACTAGTGTAGTCAACTGGAGGTCACCGGAACGACTGTATTAGCTGCCTACGGGTCACCCGTTACCTCAAAGCTCACCTGTAGCCCCTGGAAAGCCCCTGTCAGCCTGGTCTTGGCATTGCCAGGACTGTTGGTGTCAACCTCCGTACCACCGATACCACTCTCCCGTGTTGATGAAAACATCGAATGGACTCCGGATGATTGGCAGAATCATCCAAACAGCACCCAGGTACTTCTAATGATGGCAATATCGTGTGCTCTTCTAGTGGTGCTAGATGCAGCGACAATAGCAATCCTCTGGTGAGGAACTTGACCATACTATTTTTGCAGACTTGTGACTTTGAAACAAGGTCGACACGGTCGAGGCCTGAGGCTATAGAAGGTCTTGCTGCTTGGAGAGTCTTCAGCAGACGGTCTAACCATTTCTAGGCCCGACCCGAAAACCTGGGGTCAAGTGGCTTTTTCTGGAGACTTCATGTCTCGCAGTCGCGCCGACGCCGTCGAAACCGGTCTGCTTCGCTTACGCCTTCCACGTCGTCCACTCCCTACAGGTACTTTTACGTCCGCGTACTCGCAAACTCTATTGCTCATGGAAACCTCGACCCTCTTCTTCGCCGGACAATAGTAAATTGGACACCCTTGGACCTTCAGATCTTTGCCTAGTGAACCCACTTGTTTAGTGTACCACTCTTCGCGATGCTCCACGCAAGCAGCCACGCCACTTAGCAAAGGGGCAAATGGTTCAAAATCTTGGGCGTTACAACTGTGAGTACGTAGTAATGACGGGTCATCGAGATCCTCATCGTCCATGGCACTGCTATAGAGACCGAAAGTCACGGGCTGCAGTGGACGCATATACCATGAGAACAGCGCCGCTCTTACATCTTAGAAAACAGTGGACTACACTTCAGCGCCTTTTGTGGTCTCTCACTTCAAGTAGGATAGTTCGAAGAGTCTTGTACTACCCCTACAGGTTCTTGCAACCTTTCCTTTACCAGGGTCGACGACCCTATTGATGAGACTCAGCTATTGTTCAGTGCTTCATTCAACACATCGCACACTGTGTGCTTGTGCGGCGTCCTCGGCTTCCAACGGTTATTCCTACACAGATTTGCGCCTCAATTGAATAGGAACAAATGTCGATACCAAATGCTGGTTGCAGGTATTGATTACTTTATAACTCCTTTCATCGGTCCGCGGCATTCATCGGCGCTACGGTCTAATAAGCAATTAGCCTGGATGTCTGGATTAACACATACGGCTAACTCTCGAACTTGTGAACGGGAGCTCGAAGTGGATCTTGAAATCGCGCCATGCTGGCTAATCCGCCTCGTACCTCGCGATTAGAGTCCATCAAGTCAAGTAGAAGGTCCAAGCACGCGAATAGCTGATCTCTAGCAACATGAGAGGCCAGAGGCGGGCCAGACGATTTGCAAACGCTCGACAAGGAACCTTACGACTCCACGATCTGCTTGGATTGATTTGTCGTCGAATGTTAGAGCCAATTGCAAGTCCTTATTTTTTCCCGATCCTTGAGTGCGGCGTGAAGATTATGAACTGCGCATAGCTAACAGATCAACAAGAGATCGAATGTCGATATTGCAGAGCGACTGACGTTGAAGCGACGTTGGTACCATGTTCTCCAAAGCCTTGATCCACCTACCATCGGCAACTCTAGTTCGTAGAGCAACATGGACCAGGCGATGCATCTAGAAGCTCGGCATGACGATGGACGTCTGTAAGTACATCATACATCTACAGCTTCCACGACCATCTACGAGGTTTCTCTTTGGCTGTTTCCATGCACATGCGGGCGACGAAGGCACGTTAAGTACTGCTACAATGCAAGCTTGGGAGCAGCGCGGCGTTTGGCTGCACGATGATGCTCATAATGCGTTATCTCTTGCAGCACTCCCCCCACTTCGCGCAGACATCCCACTTCGCGCCCTTCTACCTATGCATGGCGATAGAAGAACAACAGCGGGCCGAGAGCCACTGCTTTCGGTGTACAATGTCCAGCACACATTCCGTCCACCAGCTCCGCTTGGCTCTCCCGACCAATCAGGTCTAGCCGACCGTTGTACAGTGCATGCACGAGCCAGCTCTCGGCCCACCCATAGCCAGGCTCGGTGAGCATGGATTTGACGATAAACCCAGAATCTAGTGTTGCGACTCTTGTGAGGTCACCAATGCTGATAGCGATTCAACAGCTCCTTAACACAACGCAAGGATCCGTCGAGCTAGCAAAGAAAACTGCTTATGCTTCCTCGAAAACCCTGCCACCTCGAGATTCATGCGTGCACGATATCCATGCAGAGCTACCCACTAGGATTTCGTACTTTAGACATAATGGTAGGTTTCTACGGTAGGTCTAATGCCTCGGCCATACATCAAATCTCGATCGCATCCTTGCTTGGGCCAGAAACCTTCCAAAAGCCCGCCGTCTTGCAATGCTCTTGATGATAACGGCTTTTCGCCATCGATATTACCATCGACATCTTCGAATTCCATGGTGAACTCCAAGATCGCCGTCCTACCGTCTTCAATTCGGCAACCTAGCTGATCGACCAAGGCTACACCACGCTAATCATGCGCTTCTATGTCTCTTTCCCTACGAGGGACTGGCGATATCAACAACGACCCCTAGCAGAACGTTGATCGCTGCGAATTACGATCGCTCGATAGCAACGATCAACAGAAGAGTCTTAGGTAAGCCCCATGTTCTTCACACTGTATCGAATGTCTTTACAGGCGAAAACCTCAGTAGTATCTACGTTTGTTGAAGAGTGGTATAGGACCAATATTCCTGACATCTCTCTTGATCGTGGTAGCCACTCCACCTCCTATTCATACATTCCCACCAATTCTTACTCTAATTTCGACCTGTAAATGTAGTCATCTCCAGTAGCCCTTTGGAAAAACTGCGTCCTAGTCACCATTACCATACCGAGGTAGGGCCTCGAGGGCCTTATGAAGACGGATGGCTCAGTCCGCACATCATTTAAGCGGAGAGAGCATTACGTAAAGGGTGGTGTCTTTATAACGAGGGGTGGGCGAGCCTAGATTGTTGATCAAAGGTAGCTTGATATCTCTACATTCTTGCGGACCGTGTTCCAATAATGTACGTTATGTGCATGTCCACAATGATGTGGTTACTCCGTACTTAGTATTACCCCAGCATGTTTCTTCGTATGTGACTTGAGTCCACGTCCGGTTTGACATCCAATGATCTACAGCACAAGCTTGGTTATCTAGGTGTACAACTTAGGAGTACGGAGTAGAGGGAGCCACGACCAGCCCCTCTCATCGTAGCGATATTGAGTACACTAATGTGCAGTGTAGAGAGGAAGCCTGGCTCGTGCGGTTGCCCTCGGAATGGGGAAACTTTTGGGGGCTGCGATCGTTGCGAGAGTCAAAAATTCCAGAACAACTACTGTTCGTCAGAAGCATTCAACGACAAGAGATCGAGTTGAGCAAGTTAGCAAGTACTTTCAACAGTGAAACTGTAGTTTTGTTGGTCTAAGAGTTGATAAGTTTCCGTTATATCTGGCACTAACGAGCTTGGCTTTTAGCGCTTTCACAACGGTTGTCGCCCCTTGGCCTTATTTTTAGATCCCCGACCCCAACTTCTGGCAAGACGATTTGGGTCAACTTTCGCATTTCTTGATTTATCACTATCAAAATCTTATGTTTGATAGAGTAGACTTTGCGCTCTCAACAGCACAACTTTGATAGAGTTTGAGCTAACATTGAGAAAGTTATCTAATTGCAAAGTTTTTGTGTTCCGAAGTGTCTCTCAAAAACAAAGATCGACTTGAACTTTTTACATGCTAACGAACTTTGCAGTTTCTATAGCTTTAGCAATTCTTGATCAAAATTTATAAGCAAAGCAGTTTTAGAAAGCGCAAAGTTCACTCTATCAAAAGTGAGTTTTTGATAGTGATAAATCAAGAAATGCGAAAGTTGACCAAAATGATCTTGTCAGAAGTTGGGGTCGGGGATCTAAAAATAAGGCCAAGGGGCGACAACCGTTGTGAAAGCGCTAATTGAAAGACTCTCCGCTCGCCGCTGAGAGGCTGACTTTGTTTCAGCAGAACTCAGACTTCCCTTCGCAGGAAGATACGGAAGATTCCTCTCTCATGGCAAAGAACCCTCAGACCCTACGATAATGTGAAACCTAGTCATTTTGGGGGGGAGGGAGTGGCTGAGTATTCATCACGCTACGATCCTGCAGGATTCTTCAAGTCTGCACCTCGCCATTATCAAGCGTCACGCCACATCTCAAGGATGTGGACAGCAATTCTTTCCTGCAGCCCCGTATTGTCTACTACTTTCCTTCGCGTTCCATCCGTACTTGTTTCCTCCCATCTTCTTGAGCGTTGCAGTCATGAGCCTCGAGGTTGATCGCAGTAATGACATGCCGATTCCCCAGGAGACCCAGCATGGACTGTATAAAAACCAGGCTGGAAAGCAAAGTCGAGATTATCCATACTCAGCAGGAGACAATGAACCCACAAAGATCGCGCCAGCGCAACAACAATCCGGTCAAAAGTCGACAATAGTTCTTCTCAGCCTCGCACTGGTCATCATGACTGTTCTCGCTACGCTGGCCGCCGGTGTAGGAGGCTCACTGGCTGCAAAGCGGGCACACGAGTGAGCTTATCAAAGCATGTCATCAATGAAGCAACAACTAATTAACACCGTGAAAGGAACGCCGATCTGAACAAAGTTCTCGACAATACCGCTAATCAACTTCGCAATTGCTCAGCTCACGCCGAAGCCCAACAATTCCAGCCCCCCAACTCCACCTGCAACTCCTCGAACAATGCTACCTCTAGTGCCACCTCTGCTACCTCTAGTGCCATCTCTGCTACCTCCCAGTCCAACTTCAAACCCACCACCAACTGCAGCGACATGAATGGGAAATACACCACAGCACAAACCCGAAATATTTTCGATATTCATTGCAGCACGGATTACACGGGCTTTGACATGCTCGGGTCATACGTGTACACATTCACTGATTGTATGGAGGCTTGCGCATCCTGGAACTCTTATCGTACGCAGAGTAGCCCGCAATGCTATGCTGTTTCTTACCACACCGGGCCTGGTTCCTACCCTCACAGTAGTGGGTTGGGCAACTGCTTTTTCAAGGATTCCGGGAGTATGCCCGCCCTTGCAAGTGATATGGCCGATGCTGCGGTATTTCAATTTGGTTAACGATAGTATGATAGGGATGGATAGGTTAGTTGGTGGGTAGGATGCCTAGAAAACCTGTACGTGGCGCGAGTATTGATAGTAACAGGCTCCAAACCACAATGCGAATTCGGAGTCTGCTCAGGCCGGTCGTTCTGGATTGCATACCTTCGCCACGTGTGATCGTGAGGATGTGGAAATCTTTACCAACAGAAACGGAGGTGCGAGGGGTTTCAACATGTACACAACAAAACGTTGGGCACGTTCGACCAAGCTAGAGCCATAGGCGAAGCTTCCTCGAAGTTCTGTGGCGCTTGGTGTTGAGATCTATTTGTTAGATGTGCGATCCAGCGCAACCGCATGGCACTTGAGTCTCGGGGCCGCGACAAGATATGGACGTCCGTCTCGATGTCACTTTCTATTCAGGGCAGTTTTCGTCTCGATTTCGGCACGAAAGCCAATTTCTATCATTTAGCGCGATCTGCGTCAGTCCTATTGATGGCAATCAATAATCATGATGTCACCCCAAAAATTGGAGTGAGAGCTAGGTCTGTCTCATATTCGACGGGCTTCTTCTGCCATTTCTGCTTTGCAACACTTTGATCTTCTCAACAGTCATCCTCATCGAGCTCCTTGCATGCAACGATTTGAACTCTTTCCTGGTTATCCATTCCGCACTTTTCTTCATCGCAAACGCTCAAAGTCATTAACTTCATCAATCCTGCGCTTACAAAACCTTCAAGTCTTGGGCTTGTGCCGTCGTACATTCTCCCAGTCCTCCGTCTATCTAAAAAAAATGCCGCCGAAGCAGAAATATACCGACCCCAAGCTTCGGAATCAGGTCAAGGAGGAAATATAACAGGGCGACAAAGGGGGCGCACCTGGTCAATGGTCCGCGCGAAAAGTCAGTTCTCGCTCTTACACCCACGTCACAGCCAATTGGTACCATGCGTTCTGACTATTCTGAAATAGGCGCAATTCATGGCTTCGGAGTACAAGAAGCGCGGCGACGGATACAACACCGACAAGAAAGACCAAGACGAGAGCCAGAAACACCTATCGCAGTGGACGGAGGAGGAATGGCAGACCAAAGAAGGAAGCGGGAACGCAAAGCAGGCTGATGGGATGCAGAAGCGGTATCTGCCCAAGAAAGGGTGGGAAGAGATGACAGAGGAGGAGAAGGAGGAGACGGACGAGAAGAAGATGGAGGGAAGTAAAGAGGGGAAGCAATTCGTGCAGAATACGGGGAGGGCGAAGAGTGCGCGGCAGAAGGCGAATAAGGAGAAGAAGGACGAGATAGAGACACGGAAGGCAGAAGAGAAGGAGCTGGAGAACACGAGCAAGAAAGGGGCCAAGGCGGGCAAGACCGAGGAGAACGGCCAGGAAAATCCTAAAGCAGGCAACCCAGCCAACACCGGCCAAAAGCGAAGCCGCACCCAGCCCAATTCCGATAAAGAGCATCCAAGCAAGAGAAGCAAGACAGCTTCCAGGTCGAAAACCGTTGGTTCGAAACACGACGCAGCCGATGCACCGGCAGAACAAGCCTCGGCAGACCGCCTGCCTGAGAAAGGACAGACCGTACACTGGAAGTCGCTCCCTGGTTGGGTAGAGGGAACGGTTGTGGAAGTCGTGTATGAGAACAGAGAGGTCGAGGGGAAGACTGTAAAGGCGAAGAAGGGGGATCCAAGGATCGTTATGAGGAGTAAGAACGGGAAGATTGCGGTGCACAAGCCGCAAGCGGTTTATTTCGACTGAGATGATCTTTGGGTGTGGCTGGGTTGTTTTGATCACGTTGAGATGAAATCGTAACAGGAGTGTCTAGGAGGGACTACCCCGTTCTCAGTCGAGAAATGTATGGCATTACAGAGGATGGAGACGTCCTTCGCCAACTAAGAGAACGCGAAATCCCCCCCCCCCCCAATGGGTCAGAGAAGAGACCATGGTAGATGAGGAGTGCCAGCCGGATCTGGACGCAGGCCCAACGACCAAGCAGCAGAGACTCCCCTCAAAAAGCGACGAACACAACTTCAGCGTCTCAGACGAGCGAGAAGCGGCGGAGCTTGCATCGGAAAGACTGCAATCTCCCACGGAGCGACAGCCACAACAATCCCCTCGTGAAATGGTTACGGCTGGTTATTCCAGGTTGAACGCGTCACTGGACACATATCCTCCCTTATCTTATTGGAGATACAGCAATTATAGGAGAGCAGAAAAGAGGTGGCACAACTCGTATCAACTACATGGTGGAGTATAGGGCCCCTATCTTCAACACAACAACACCCAAAAAGCGCGAATCCAAAGCTATACATTATCGCGAAGACACAGTAGCAACGAGCACCTGCCATTGCTGGAAGCGACACAAACCACAGCAAGATTCAAAAGCCCTAGTAAAAAAAAAGGGACAAATTCATGAGAAAAGCCGGAAGCGGAGGCGATTCCCAAGTAAACCATAGCTTTCTACTCAACGCTCGACGCGACGGTCAAGAATAAGATAAAACTATGATACGCATGGAGGTAGAGTTGTTCGGGAAGTGTGGCGTCGTCGAATAGAATCATCGATGGATCGAAGCGGATGTGTCGCCCATCGATAAAGTATTGAGTTCGATCGCTATGTCACGGGGGAGTGGATGGAAGCAGGAGGAGGATACTGGGCTCAAGTAGTAGATTCGTAGCCGGTACTACGGACAGGTGATCTATGTGCTTGTTCGTTATTGGAGAGGATGAAGGCTTCGTTACACTCAAATGCTTTGGGGAAATTACTTCTTGGAACCCGGAATCAGAGTTATGGATGTGGCAGGTGCGCGGCAAGAGTATGGTATGGGCTCGAGGGTGGTTCCTTGCGTGGGGAGAATTGGTCAAGGTATTTACTCCAATGGCGTCTGGCTATGGTCTGAAGTGGCCAACCGAACGCCCCCATGTAAGGAACGATAGAACGGTCTTCAAACTTATTGAAGCAGATGCGTCAGCCACCTCCGCGAGAAGTAGAGGCAATGATATTCAAGATCGTAAGCGACATGGGAAGATGGAACGGTCTGTGGGGGTTGGAAATGGCACATCGAGAGCGAGTGAGGGGAGGATGAGCTTCTGCGCCCTATAGATCAATGACAGTAACGAAGTAGAGAAGAAGATCCTTGCGGACTTCGTCGACGATACATGGATTGAAAGGGAGACGCTGAGGATCAAGTCCATGCATCGAAGACGTCGATGTGTTCTGTAAACACTACCACGAGGTTTACGACGGCAAAGCCACTACAAGAAATCATCTATTGTTCTCGAAAAAAAATGATCCGGCTGCGTACGTGTACGTAGACGTGGTGATTGAGTCTCCAACGTGCTTCGGCTCCCTGCCAGTACAGAGACAGCCTTCGCAGACTTCAGTGGTAGTAGCCAATGGTTCTGTCTGATCAAAGATGCAAGGTCCTGAGGACGTTGAGGAGGTCGAGCTCTAGGAAGCTGAGAGAATCAACCGGGTTCATGACAGTGGTTTTTGGGCGAGAAGGCAGTAATCGTGCGGATACTGTTTCCATAGGGCGGATTCTTTGGCATCTGGTCGCATGGGGTGCAAGGCTGAGACTTGGTTCCAGGACGACGGTCTCTATTCTTGCGGTCGTTGTTCCATGATACCGACCGATTTCATAGTTGCTCGTTCAGAACCACCAGGTCAATGTTCTCCTCCGTTTCATTCATTGTGGTCTGGAAGGAGCGGGGCACTAGGCCAGAAGCATTGTCGTACAGAACACTGTGTCCCGGAAACACAATTCGTGGCTCCAAGTAGGATGGGGTGCGATGATGAATCTTGGTTTTTGGGTGACAGCTTTATCTTTGCGGTACCCCTTGAGCTATGGATACTAAATGCGTTGTGGTCGCTCGACTCAGTCCACCCGATCGATGTTCGTTTCCAGCTCACACATTTCGATCTCAGGGGAGCCGGGTATCGCTTAGCTGTGATAAGCCCTAATCGTTTCGACACCATTGCCGCTCGCAGCACGGACAAAACGTGGAGATTCCTCCTTGTGTGACATCTTGCGACGTCTCATCGTCACAACGAGCCACCGGAAGAGAGTCTTCAAACCCGTCAACTATCTCAAACCATCAACCCTAGAGGAACCGACCCCAGCCGAGCTCAATCTCCAGCGTTGCCGCTCCGGGCACAATCATCCGGATCGCAAAGTCACATTCTACAGGTCTGTATCGCAGGCTCCATGACGAGAGCACATTGAGAGCCGCCAATAGATCCTGGTAATGCATCCCCGGCACTTTGGGCACGATCTGCAAGGCCACGGATCTGCCGTGCCAGATGAATCCTTCTCGAACGGGCCTGTTGATGAAATCCGGTGGGCTCTCATCAATGAGCTCGTGAATGCTGTAGCGACATGTCAATAAACCACTCTTCAGAGGGATTTGGTGGTTTTCTTACTCTCGGAGGCCTTGTAGGATTGGGGCTGTAGCGTCTGAGAAGCTGATGGGATGGCCGTAGTCGATGAAGATCAGAGATGTTTGGGATTCGGAGGTACGATATTTGAACGGCGCTCGGGGCATTGGGATGGGGTTGTCACTGGTGTAATTGATCAGCATACCCGAGTCTTAAAGAGAATGGGTGCTGATTACTTTGAGGGTAAGCGCAAGACTGTACTGTTGGTAAGCCTTTGAGAGGAAAACTGCAAAGTGCAATTTGTATGGTCATTAGAAAGAGATTCTTCAGGACTGCAGATACGGAAAGGAAGCGTTGATGCAGCGACCAGGATGACGTGTAAAGATATGAAGCTGAGTATATATCCGTAAAGCTGACAAGGCAAGACATTTAACATCGTAAAGCAGTACATGCAGCGTGCTGCAGAAGAGTGGAGTAAGAAGACTACCGATAAGCCTACATGACCGATTTGGGCCCTGTATGCATTTATACTGCGATATCTGGGATCATATAACAAGCGATTTGCGCCAGGCGATAATCTAGCTGTGCGCTTTTGTTGGCCCGTGCCGCCTATAGATAACAGAAGGATTCAGTGCGCCTATGCAGTGAAACCGTACTAACCGACTGACAGCGGAAGAGTAGCGAATCATTGACATCTAGTCAGACTGCGCAAGCCGTCGAGCTGGAGCAGCCTCCGCTCGTTCATCGGCGCAGATGCGAGCCTGTTCGGGCAGGTATACTAATAATTAACCCGTGGCTCGGTCGTAAGCTGTCATTCGTTGCCACCCTTGGATCTGCAGTTTCGCATAGTCTGCTTCGAGTATCTCTCATTGAGACTGGTCAGTTTTTCTTCTCCACTGATGCCGTGACATTAGGCGCCGCGGTTCATGATTTTGATGTGATCCTGCTTCTTCGCCATCAGAACCGACTTAAGAGTGCCTTCTCGCTTTGAGTTGGCTACAGAGCAGGCTCCCTGCTCCTGCATGAGCGAAAATTCTCAGCGGCTACGTTCTGAGGTGTTGAATCGTCTTGCCACTTTGAAGGTTGGACTTCAAACTAGATGACGCATAACCAAGTCCGAAGCAGGGCACCAGCAGCGTTATGCTTAGATTGCATCTCGGCTATGTTAACTCACTCCTTCTTGCCTTTAGACCCATCTTTCATGTTGAGACATTCATCCGATGATGAGATTACATGAAAAGAGAAGTCGACTTCTCCCACCAATGACTTCACATTGCTGCAAGACGTGAATTTAGTCCTTTACTTGCTTGTAGCTGATGGACTTACGATATTAGCTTGCCTATGTCATCGCTGATTAGGCTGCTGGCGACCTGAATAACCGCGAAGGCCGCATATCCGGGCTCTGTTACGTGGCTGATATCCAGGATGTCAGCGTCAATAGCTTGGAGCTTGGCGCTGAGTTTATAAGGCTCGGGGGCCTTAAGGTATGGTGGAAGAGGAGTTCCGCTGGTGACGGAGGCCGAGAGAAGGGACAGTACAGGCGTGAGCTCTTGGGACGTGACATTCACAGATCGGACAAGGCGGCCAAAGGTCTTTAACCATGACGCTTGATTAGGGTCACCCTCGTCTTTGTTAGATAGGATATTGGAAGCATAGGATATCAGCGCTATGTAGTTGAGGATGCTAGTAACATTTTAGCGTCTGTTTGGGACACAGCAAAGTCAACCTACTTCTGGACTTCGTGGATAATCGTGTCGTATTGCTGCCGCGGGAACTTACCACCGAAGCTTGGCTCCCATGCCGTAAAAGTCAGATGCTGCCGCAGACCTGCGAGAAGTGCAAGCTCTTTCGTGAACACCTTCACTCGAGCCTTCTTGAGCCGCCTACCAGGGCTCCTCTTGTCTTCAGGGTCACCTTCCATGCCGCTCAATCGCATGTCGACCGTAGTGTGTACACAGGAATAGTAATTTGCGAGGAGATATAAGGATGCACCGAGATCTTTCCGAAGCTGCGAGCGGGCAGTGAGAGGATACGGGAAGAAAGTCCAAATGAACGCGACACCTAAGCCTCCTGCTACGCATGCCAGTCTGTACGGGGCGAGCTCATAGAGTGAGTAAGCAGGCTGTCCATTACTCTGCGCAACCTACATAACATTGTAAGCAGGTCATATATTGGCGTCATAGGATTCACGTACCTGCAATCCGACCTTCCGCACTTGAAGCTCATATCCAACAATCAAGACTTGTGTGACCATCAAAATGAGAGCTATCACGATAAAGCGTGGAAATTTCAGAATAAAATAGCATTCAAAAAAGGTGAAAACGAAAAGGAGTACAATAACTCCTGGCGTCTTGCCGTCAACGATGTACCATATGAGATAGCTGGTGCACATGGCGATCGCTGTATGTAGTCAGCTAAGGACATTTACAACTTACAAGATTACCGGGGTAAGAAAGGTTGGGCTTTACTCGTTCCTGTAATGCGACCAATAAATCCAAAAACACCTGCACCGGCCTAAGTGGATGTCCGAGTCAGCTTTTGTTCCTGAAGCTGGGGTATGGAGTTATTAAATAAGTCTTCAGGGTGGATGCTGCTAAGACATCTTTCAATCTCCACTAAAGGCTCAACAAGGGGCAAGAGATGTTCAGAAAGGTACTTACCGTCACGGTCATACCGATGGCCACCATGATCATCGCCCAAACAAGTCTCTGTTGAATGAAGAAGGCCTGGGTGTTTCTCAGATAGGCGACTATACCAATAGTGAGTGTTGCACAAGCGACTCTGAACCCGAATGCTGATTCTTGACTCCCCAATATCTGAGAGATCCCCCTGACCAAGTTACCAAGTCGTTGCCAAGCGTTGGTTGGAGGTAAATGTTCAGGATCTCTTGACTTCTGGTATGCATTTCCAATTTCGATGCTGACGCCTCTTGTCTCTGTGCTGTCAGGCGTGTGGTCGACACTGGAGTCCTCGGTTCCGAGGGCGCTTGACAACCACTTGCTGACACGTTTCATGCCAGGGGCGATGATTCGCTTTCTCTTGATGACGCCTTGTCCGGCTTTCTCATCGGCAAAACGAACAAGATCGAGAACGGCTCGGCCTGTGGACCAAAGTAGGAATTCGATATAGAGAGTCAGATATAGTTGGCGCTGCCTTCGTTGGTGATCCGGAGATGTCGTACCGACTCCCGAGTCTAGCGGCATTGGTTCTTGATTTCGCGCTTCGTTCAAGTCCATGCCATGTTGAGTGCACCATGTATCAAGGGTCAACTTCCGTTGTTCATGGAACTGATCAATACTCGCTGAGAGAGAGTCCGCGAAGCCTTCATCGCCTGGTTCGATAATACCCCCTTTCGCTTCTGTATCCGATGATGCACCATCGATAGCGTCATCTTTCTTTAGGCTGTGTCTCTTCTTCGGCCTTTTAGCCAATTCTAGGGTGTAAAGAGCGTGTTGTAGCCCCTGATCCATGGTTTCGGTCAAGACATTGAACGGATGATGCAACGATTTCATAACCTCGTTCCATTGGCTAATTTCTTTTTCTTTGGCTGCCCGTGACCTCTCAGGATGGATAGGTTCGCCTTCGGTGGTAGTCTTCCAGCCACGCCTCTCAGCGACTCGATCGAAGATGTCCGCTACAGAACTCATCCCAAATATGGGCAACATGATCTGTTGCATCAGCTTGATCAATCGTGACAGCTCCGAAGCATCGAGGTTTCCATATGCCACTTCACGCTTTGCAAAAGCCGCATCGCCACTGATCTTTCCCTGTAGCTCTGCTAAGGTAGCAATTACAGTCTTTAGCGCTTGAGCCTCGGCGCTTGGCTGAGAAGCAGCGGCTGTCTTCTGGTGGTGAAAAAGGTGATGGTGATGCTCATGGCGACCGTCCGACAACCTATCTTTGGGGTTTTGCGGGGTGCTAAACACTTCCTTGTTCTCCAAGCTCCCCAAATATGCGCACTGTGCTTTCAGAGCACCTCGAAGTGCACCTATGTAACCAGCTGCTGTTTTGAAAACCACAGTCCGCGCGGTCAGCGGAAAGACAAGGAAAGACACCCCGCTTGCGATAGCGAAGCCTGTCAGGAAAGCTTCTAGTAGACGTTTCGTGAAGGCGATACCCTGGCCCATGCTAGCGAACTGTGGAGCGTATCTATTGATTGAGTATAAGCAAATGAAAGCATTATACAAGTGATAAGTTTCTTACGTGGACGCAACGCTCGCGAAGATGGAATACATGATAACCGGGAATTGAAGCTGGGGTCTCAATGCTCGGAGAGTATTGGAGACGTAGATATTGAAGAAAAGCCATATCGCACAGACTGCAGAGGCTGACGAATTGTATGGTGCTACAGCAGCCCCTGGACTTGGTCCTCCGGAAGCAGATTGGGACTCGTCTGCTTGATGGGCCGTAGTATGTGCTCTAGCTTGCACACTGCAATAGATGGATAGAAGCGCAATGCAAGCCCCAATGCAAATGCCAACGATGTTGAAAAGCATTGTCTGAATGAACTTTGCTCTCGGCATGATCGCGAACGAGAGAATCGACATGACCGCGACGAGGTAGCCCAGCGTCGAATAGGTCTCCGCAAAGCCCGTCCATTGATATAGGCCTATGGCAATACTTGGGGGTAGAGCCCCTTTGAACATCATTGAGAGTACTCCCACGTTCAAACCGAATTTCTCCCATATTCGTTTGGTAATCGAAGGCTTTTTCGGAGCTTCGATAGCTTCTCGGTTCGGATCTTTCGAGTCCCTCTGTTCTGAACCTTCACCGCTGCGGCTGCTCAACAGCTGCTCCTCGCGAGAAAATGGGCCAGCCATGTTTGCTCAAAACCGAATGGAACCACAGCGTAGAGGCGCTTGTACCTGTAAAGAAGACCAAATTTTCTCAATATTTGAGGACGAATCTCCCCATCTGGAACTTGACATACGCGTCGCAAGTTCGCGATCTGCTATTGACATGTCAGCTGAGACCAAAGTATGTACTTCTAAATCTACTGTGGAGGATGCCATACGGGTCGGGTCGCGATGAATTGCCGCTTTGGGCGATGTCCGAAATCGGGCGGCGCATCGCGGCAAAATAGCTTCTGCCGCAACGAAAAATGCACAGGACAAAGTATCTGTCAAATGCTGACAGGCTGGGTATGCGCTTACGGCAAAGACAGTGTAGCAAAGCTACGTCGATGAGTTAACATCGCAGTCAAGTAGTCTATCCTCAGACCAGGTCTACCTTATTCATGCACCCGTCTAGCGATTACAACGGACAGCATGACATGTTCGAGTATTGAGATATTCCACGAGCACGCCCAAAATTGGATAAATATGCGCAAGCAGGGCCAATACCATTAGTCAGTACTGATTGAAGAATGATCAATAGTTCGTGAAAGCCGGTCTTCGACACCATTCGCAAACAGACGCCGTCGCTAAGTATCCCATCGCCCTGGCCCCTACCGCATCGGCATCATCCGGGTGTCAATCTATGATGAACAAGAAAGGCCCTTCAAGGTCGTGGCGGCCTGGGAGGAGCGCCTTCACCTCGCTCCAAATCCGCACTAGGTCCTTGTCGGCCACCAAACCAACCCCCGCCACCCCGAGTACTTGACTTTGCCTTTGGTGGTCGTTGAACGCCAGCGTCTGCACCGGCAGTATTATGCCGATCCGACACTGTGTAGGCTGGCGGTAAAGCTTCCTCCGATCCGACTTCGTGGACTCGATCGGTGAGGGCTCCGGTAGGTTTCTCCAGCGCTTTGACTCGAGCGTTCAGCATCTTCTCGAGGGCCACGGCGTTTCTCGTGTTGCAGCGGAAGAAGGTGTCTGCGATATCCCCAAGGAAAGGAACGAGACCAATAACAAAATCGATGATTATGTTCATGACCATGGTTGCCCTCAACTTGTCACGATCTTTTCCGGGAGATACTTTCATGGCCGTGCTAAGGACCATCATAGCCATGAATAAATCTGCAAAATCGCCGAGTCTACACAGAAGTTAGCCATGAGCTAAAGCCAAGGAGCACGTAAACACGTAACATGGTCCAATCGTTGTCACAGTATTGACGAGGGGCATCAGGACGGACTTACGCAGGAATGAAGCCTATGATGCTGCTCCAGCCAAATCGAATTCCACAGATGCTGATCGCATTGTCTAGGCGGTATGCGCGACGCTTGACTTTGGTAAGAACTTCTGCGTCCTCCTTCGGAATGTGCTCGTTGATTCGCTTCTTGATTTTCTTTGTCTTTCCAGCTTTGGGGTTCCCATAGAGATCAGTGGCAGGAACTTGTTCGAAGTACGGATCCTTAGAAGTAAGTCAGAAAGACATCCTAGAGTCAACAGGTGAGTGGTGCTTACCTCTCTGCCAAATTTGTTTAAAGTATTTTCTTTCAAGACCCGCTTGCCGATGATCCTTGCGACGCTGCTCGCCATATTGTAGAATGGGTTTAAGGTGAGAGAGTATTTCAGGTTTGGAGGTTATGATTTGCGACTTCAGAAGACCGGCTTAAGAAAATGGAGGGTTAAGTTTGGAGCCCTTTGACACTTTAAGTAGTCAGAGTCGGACAATGAATTCGCTGGTTTCAGCCAGGCGACTTCACTGAAAATGAAATGAGATTGACGAACCGCCGTAGCGATCTTGACGAATCTGAATCAATGTGTAAATGGTCAGACATGATGAAGCGCCTGGGGAAGCAAACAATACTATCTGGTGTCAGGCCCTGATTTTGAATTCACGTTGATACGTCAGAGATCATCACTGCTTTACTAGCGCAGCGGCTCAATATCTTGGCATCTCGCGGCCTCCAAGTCATCCACCAGATCCCATCATTGAAGCTGTCAATTATCACTCTTACCAGACTTGGCACGTACATCTAGCAGCTATAGGCCGACCGATAAATTCGTTCCTGCAAATCTATCGCACTTGAGCCCTTGGGGCTGTGCATGAGGTGCGCAGGCTGGCGACCTGTTTACTCCCCGTGTAGCAAGACATTTGGTTTTGTCTAGACTGCCGGCGGAAATGCTGCAGCAGGAGGACCAAGATGACAGAGACAAAGATGCAGCTAGTGGACTGTGAGTCTTGCGATCTTCAACGGAGCTCGAGCGTCTACTGTTGCATGGTGCAGTAAATGCCTGGTTGTATATACTGACCGCGTTATACTTCAGGGCTGGATGATCTATGTGTGCGGTTTATTGTAAACCTTCCTCAGGAAGAACTGGAATCCGTGCAGAGGATATGTTTTCAGGTGGAAGAAGCACAATGGTTCTACGAAGACTTTATCCGCCCCTTGGACCCGGACCTCCCATCACTGAATTTACGGAATTTCTGTCTTCGTATCTTCCAGCATTGTCCCTTGTTGTCTCAATTTTCATCATATCATCACTCGACTGCATTCTCGGAGTTCTTGGCCTACAAAACGCGGGTGCCTGTCAGAGGCGCGATCATGCTCAATCATGACATGGACGCGGTGGTTCTTGTCAAGGGCTGGAAGAAGGGCGCAAATTGGAGTTTTCCACGGGGCAAGATCAACAAGGATGAACTAGATCTCGATTGCGCCATACGGGAGGTTTATGAAGAGACGGGTTATGACATCCATGAGGCTGGCCTGGTGGCTAAAGACAGGGATGTGAAATTCATTGAGATTACGATGAGAGAACAGCATATGCGACTTTATGTATTCCGGGGTGTTCTGATGGACACCAAATTCGAACCAAAAACGAGGAAGGAGATCAGTAAGATCGAATGGTATAAGCTCTCGGACTTGCCGACCCTCAAGAAAGGAAAAAACCAACAAGAGGGTCAAGGAGACGAGTTGGCGAAAAATGCAAACAAGTTCTATATGGTGGCACCGTTTCTCAATCCTCTCAAAAAGTGGATCGCGCAACAGAAGAAGCTTGACAGGCAGAAGGAGGATGGCCACCAGCAGATTGTCGTTCCTCTTACCACTCAAGACCTTGATGAGCCCATCATAGCTCCATCGGCAGACTATACGATACCTAATGTCAATATCAGTGAGATGGAGAGGCTTCTTTCTGGCCTCCGTCAATCGGGTCAAAGTTTAGGCATTAGCAAACTCCCTGAAATGTCCGAAACAATGCCACCAATTGCAAAAGTCGAAACGCCTTTAGAAGCATTGGTTCAGCCTACTCACTCTGCAATGAATGCTTCAACGACTATACCAACGGCCTCTGGAGGAGATCGAGAGAAGTCTAAAGCATTGCTGGCATTATTGAAAGGCGAGAATACCGGTGGGCATGCTCAACTGCCTCAAACCCCGGTGGAACAAGTCATTGAACATGCGGCAATGCCTGCGTCACCTAAGAATCATCATCCTCTTGCGGCCCGGGACCGTGATTCTCCATTCGATTCACGTCTCCTCGATCCACCTGCGGCGATCTTAACACAAGATCATGTAAAGCCACAATGGGTACAAGTATCCAGCGGTCCTCGCAATAAATCAACCTCCTATATACCTGCAACAGGCGCCGCCTCAATCCAACAAGTTGATCCTCTCCGACCTACAAACAAACTATTGCCGCAGCCACGTAATCACGTGGTGCCGGCGCCGTATCAGCGTACTCATGACCGAACAGTCGCACAGGCATCAAATTCTGCTGGCCTCCCATCGTCGATTCCTGCGGCCAGCAAATTACCGCCACCAAAGCTGACGTCCCACTCTTCTACGCTTCTCGATCTTTTCAAGTCTGCCCAGCCTGTAACAGCTTTGAACGAAACTGCAGCTCTCGATCCTACTCCAATTCGAGGCTTGGTGCCTGATCTACACGGACCCTCGCACATGGAGCGAGGCGACAGATCTGGCGTAGATAAAGTCAGTCTTGCTACGCTTTCACGAGTCGACGCAGGGCACCACACCCCGACATTTCCAAAGAGCAGCAATACTCTATCCGAGAAGGCCAATGCGGTGGAGAGAACGGCATCAGCAACCCATGAAAGGGATGCTGAACCGAATGAACCGGCTACGGAGCCACCAAAGACCTTTTCAGTGAGGCAAATAGAACCTTACGCAAAGGACCCAATAGTTCAAGCTGCTGTGACTGCTGTCCATTTACCGCCTTCTATAGCTGCAAATCGCGCCGATCAACCTATTCCACTAAGAACTACTCACCAGGCCACATTACTAGACTTATTCCGAAGACCATCGGCTCCACCAAACGAAGTCACCAAAGAACCAAAGCCGTCGCTCGAGCCCCCGGCGACTACTTTCGAGCTGTCTGCCTTACCGAGCCCCGGCCACTCAAGGGAACCTTCTCAAGTCACTGAACCACCCCGCGTTCAGCCAGTCGGAGACTTAGGTCACACCGTCCCGATATCCCAACCCAAACGCACAAAAGCCGTCTTGGCGCCGCGCAAATCACCAGTCTCAGCTACAGTGAACGGTCCGCTCAACGTTCCCCATTTCGACATGTTGATCAAGAAACCAAGCGTGAAACAAAACTTCCTACCAGACGGTTCTCCCGAGGCACGCTACAAAGCACCGGTGCGCATCCTCTCGCGTCCTGCGCAGCTTCCCAATCCCTCTGTCCCAGTTACACCAAACGGTTTCACCCAGAATAATGAGATCACCCCCGCGCCTCCTAACACCATGGCATCTACGCCCGCTCCACCACCGTTCAGAACTGCACCTGCACCACAGCACCAGCCCCAGATCCTACGTCGTCCCCCTCACCTTCAAGCCTCTCTCCACGACTCCATCATCTCGCCCATAGACCCTCTTCCCTCCCCGAATCTCAATGTCGGCTGCGGAAAGCAGACACAAGACCACAAACAAACCCTGCTTTCTCTCTTCAACAAGCCTTCGCCTGCCACAACACCCAACGCTATGGACCTCGAAGCGCTGATCAGCCCTCCACTCCTTGAGAGTGCAGGCAGCTCTATATTCGACGATAACAGAACGCCCACTGAAGCTCTGCCGTCAGCAGGGCTAGAGAGGCCAAGAGTAGGTAGCTTGCCGTCTGTGACGGGAGACGGGAGTGCGAAAGTGAGCAGTGGGCGGCAAACACCAAGGACGACGACGACGCCGAAGGATAGAAGCTTTCTGTTGGGGTATCTGGAGGGGGTCGCGAGGGCGGAGGGGAGATAGATACTCTGGTTGAGATCTTGGGGGGTTGTCTCTTGAGACTGGGGGCTGTATGTAAGGGAGGGATGCGAATGTACATACATTCAAGACAAGCATCCCATACGATGATAAGCAGTGGAGCGCTCATTTCGTGGGCAGCTCTGCGACAACCGAATCACGGAATAACGTTTCACTTCGTGTCCCAGTAGAGGCCCACACCCTAGCTAAAGAGGCAATTCATCAAAGCATCTCCCGAAATCGAAGTCAGTTCAACTGGCACGATTCGCCCTTGCAAGTGCACCACGCCAGCGCATGCGACTCGATCAAGAGTCGAAGTCAAGCCAAATATAGTTGTAGCTGTACCTTGCCTACTGAGCCAAAAACGCTATTAACACTGATGATATTTCTTTACTACATGAAGACGCGACAGAGGATAATCATGCGACTGAGGACGAAGAGACGAATAAGAAACAAGAGACGCAACAGACCGTTTTCAAGTCAGAAAATTGCGTTGGGTTTTTCTTGATTCTTTGCGCTGGTGTAAAGATGTCGTCTCGTGTATTTGCTCTCCCTGCCGTTCTTCTGTATGTTCCGGAATTACTGGTAGTTGAATTCGTAGGACTCTATGCAATTGCTCGTGTGTTTCTCGGACCTTCTTGATAAGTGAAGCCATTTCTTAAGGTCAAACTGTCAAACCTCTCAAAGTGTTTGACTACTGGGGATCAGGCGAGGCCATCTTCTAGACCTTAAAGAGAGGATAGAAATGGATGACTTGTTGTGGGATAGATAATGATGAGAAGAGTGGCAAGGGGAAGCCGTGTAGGGCGGTCATGGGTGTGTGGTTTGCTAAAGTATTCGTGAGAATGAGGCTGCAGAAGGATTAACTAGACAGAGAATGAGATACTGCCAGACATACTTTACCTTTCTCCGTACCGGGAGGTTGGAAGGCGGGTGCGAGGGGTGAGAGGATGATGATGGTAGGAGGGACTTGAACTGAGATCTGACGTTGGAAAGAGGAATGCAGGAAAGGGGGCGCAGAAGGGAGAGAAGGGTTCAAGTAATGTAACCTTTGTGATCTACCCTGTCCAACAAGCTGCAATCGAGCCGTGCGTAGCCAGCTGAGCCATAGCACTCGTTCCTGAAAATGAAACCGCCAGTCTGTTACTTATATGGCCCGTAATTGATCTGACATATGCTCCCCTCTCCGCTTGCGGGGCACTTCGGTTCTTCGAATTCGGCTGCTTCTTCGACTTCTCCAGCCGCTCGTTACCGACTTCGGCCGCTTTCCGCTTCCATCCCGTATTCTGCACGGTAGACAGCATTGGAGCAGCATCGACCTTTGTGGGCTTTGTGGGCTTCTGTGCTTATGGCGTGGCTGTTTCTGATACAAGTTTGCGATTGAGGATGCCAGAGCCTTTACATCTTGCTACTCTGGGATCCGAAGAGGGGCGCACGACCCTCCTTAGGTTATCTTGATGATCTGCTGAATGTTTTTGACTGTCTTTGCGTGGGGCTTTGCGCACCGCTTCTGGATGCAGCTTGCCTTCCGAGGCGACTTTTCTTGTCTTTTAAGGATTTACAGCGGCGGGCTGCATCAGCTCACTCCGGATCCGCTCGTCAAGGGGCGATTCAATCTGGAAGCTTCGTAATTGGGAATGAAATAAAGGTCATCGAAGCTGGCCTGGTTCAATTCCAAGTTCGTGAAACCCTCAGAGCTCAACAAGCAAATGTCCATTATATAATATATCATCCATCCACTACACAGTTTATACAGTAGCATCATATCGTACTCAAGCGTCTAGCCCAGTTAGATGGTGGCACGATCAGGCTTCGATCTGTCTCTGGACAGGGAACGAGGCTTTCAGCTTCTTCCCCATCTCCATCCCCTCCAGGATGAACTTCCACCAATACTTGGATTTTGCGATGTTGTCAACCTTGGATTCGTCTTTCAGATGGCTCAGGATTGCAGCTTCCCATTCTCTTCGATCTTCTGCATCAGCCAAGATTGGATCGATCCATTTCGTGCATCCGTCTCTGCTATCGGGGCTCAAGTAGACGAGCGCACTAAGCATAGCTCTTCTGGAGGAGAATTCGGCTTGATACTGGTTCGTCACAACGTTACAGTCGTGACTGAGCCAATCGTGGACGTTGTTCTCTGGCGGATAGCCATAGGCACTCTCCAAAGCACAGAGCACAATCCACAAAGAGATGAAGAGAGCGTTCCAATTCTGTAGCGCACAGGAACCGATGGCGAATACCCACTGACTTATAATGAGTAGCTGTGTCAACCACTTGAGAGTTTTGGGTGCAGGTGTCTTTGTAGATCGGTATAGAGGCTTGTTCAAGATGGCGTTAATGAGGCCGGGTTTCCCATAGAAAGCCCACCATTCCGAGGCGTTCAGGCTGTTAGTAACTACCACCAAACGGTCAGGGGCCGGATGATCCAGGTACATGAGTTGACGAGCTTCGAAACCGTGGGTTGCACGTACAACTAAACCGGTAATGGGCATTAGGAGGTAATACGCCAGTGCATAATATTGTCCACAGAACAAAGCGACGATTGTAAGTGTGATCCAGAACAGCCACCCTATGGTCCGGCCAATCCAGTATCTAAGACTATGCAATGCGAAGGGCCTACTCCCATGAGCCGACCCTGCAACACCTGGCGTGAAATGCACAACAGTCAGTTTCTGCCGTCTGGCAGCCATCGCGGTCATATTGGAACTCTCGTTCGGGATATAATGGACATCAGATTCCCCGGATAGGTACAGCCTGGTCGTCGCAGGGGAATTGCAGGGATACAGGTCTCCGAATTTGCCATCGATGCAGTGCAGGATCGCGCTTCGGCTCGGCCGATCAAGACAGCAGGCATCATGTATGTTCTCGGAGGAGAGGAGCAATCTTGCACCCGCTGGCGTTATGGGCCAGTTCCAAAGTGGAATACGTCCAGTCAACTCGTACAAATGTATCTTCGCACCCACGTCGATGAACTCGATCAGCGCCGAGAAGGGCAAGATTCCTGCAAGCTGCTGTGTCCATAGGGGGATGTCAGGTAGTCCCAGGAATTGCGGTTGCATTCTATTGCCGCGGGCTGTATTCACCCAGTGAGACTGAACCTGCACTTCAACTGGATTGGTGTTTACATTGAAGGATGTTGGTAAATAAATTGTACTCGCCTTAAATGCAATGTTGTACGGGACCATGCAATCATCTAGAGCTGACAGTTGTGGCTTATGTATTGTCGAGAGTATTACTAGACACTGTCAAGTTAAATTCACCCATTACACTGCGCACAGCTGCCTAGAAGGATCATCTCGAAGTGGCTATGAATCTTGTGGATGGGGCGGTGTCACAGTAGCAAGTAATGGTGCAGGATTATGTCCAAGCATCCTACCTGGAGGACTCAATGCCGGTCATCTGGCTTAGAGGCTGAACATTGATTGGAAGAGTGTACCAATAAACCCTCCATCCAGGAATCTGATGCGCAGGTGAATATTACTCGTACCCTCTCATTAACAACTCATTGACGGCAAAAACTGCCTTATTAGCTAGTTTTCGCTGTCCGACGTCTCGGGCCGATTTCTTGACCGCACCGGTCAGTCCGCGCTTTCAGAACGATTGTCTCTGCATTGACTTTGTTTTTGTAATCCACCCTCGCATTTCTACATTGGTCTTGTCTGTTTTGTTCGAAAATTATAGATCGTAATCTTGAAAAAATTTGGTACATTGTGCAAACATTTGGAATGTAAGTTTTGAAGCAACGTTGATCGAATATTATTCATCGCAAGCTTTTACGTTTGGGACTATCCATATAGAGCTGCCAGATGCGACCAATGGAAGAACGTAAAATCTGAATGGTACAACAAATTACTCAATTCTTTACTACATCGCTCAAAACTGTATGAATCGAAAGAGCAAAGTCTGTTCGGTTTATTATGAAGTTATGATAGGCAGAAGTCAAAAAAGTTGTTTGGGAAGACTCTGAGGGTCGGGTTTGTAAGTAAAAGCCAAGCAGGGACAACCGTTGCTTCATTACTCAGTCTCATCACCCGCCAGCAACAAGGGCCCCCGCAGGGGGCCCTTGTTGCCAAGACCTGTTAAAAATTTTGAGCTACCTGTTTCGAGTAAGATGGAAGTGTACCTCTACGCATAACATATATCAATCAAAATTAATGTGACTTCATGCTATAACAAAACGAGTTAGACAGGACACGCAACATGGCGAGTGTAGAGTGGCCTTCGGGTCGGGTTGGACAGAAATTTTTGAACCCGACCCAACCCGTTGGGTCCCGGCGCGTCTGGACAGGGTTGAGAATCGCGTCCGAAAATCGGGTACCCGACCCGGCAATAAATGCCAAGGACCCGATCTAACCTGATCGCGTTAGATTCCGCTTATCTAATCTAATCTAATCTCGCGCTAACCACATCAAGTTAACATGCACGTGACGTCACGTGACGCGCTAACCCGATGTGGTTAGCGTGGACCCTGCGCTAGCTTGATTGGGTTAACGCGTCACGTAATGTCATCTAATAGATCGGGTCGTATCGAACGCGTGAACAATCTTCCTGTTCGCGTTTACCCAATCGGACGAACAACTGCAAAAAGTTGGCTCAACCCAAGAGTTACCCTAGGCGAGTAAGAACTTAATCGCTAAAGACGAAAAGCAAGATCTTATTTATTAATTTATTTATTATTCTAAAAATTTGTTTTTATCGACGTAAATCTTGATCAAAGAAGTTTTTTAAAATAAGAGCGATTTTGTCGCTTATACTTTTAGCAAGAAATCGATCTAACTAATTAGATAAATGCTACAAAATTAAATTCGAATTTAACAATTTTCGAACAAATGTTACAAGTCGCGTGCTAATAGATACTATTCGTCGCGTATTAAATAAGAAAGCTCAAATTAATTAATTTGCTAATTAATTATTATTAATATATTATTGTATACAATTTGATCTCGAAGATATATTAAATAAGTTATCTTCTATAAAGCTAGATATTTTTTAATTTGAATACTTAATAATAGACTAATTGTCGAGTCGAGTTATAATATCATCTCTTTGATTCGATCCGACGCCAAGATCGGGTCGCGACAATTTTTTGAAATCGAATCGCTCAAAGTAGTTTAGCGCGCTTTGCGCTAAACTATTTATAGTAATCGACTAAACTACTTTAAGCGATTCGATTCTTCGAATTTTTTTTTGACTCGAGCCTTGGCATTTGCACGTGACATTTCCGGGTCAGCGCGACTAGTCTACTTAATAAAATAAATATATTTGTAAATTACAATAAGATTCTTGCAATTTATTAATTTATTAGTAAGTATTAACAAGTTCTTATTTACAATATTGCAACTTTTAAATATATTACAGTTTCGTATAATAACTTCGAGCAAATAATAAAAGTTTAAAATCAAAAATATAATTATTAAAAGCAACTATTTTTCGATATTATTAATTTAATATACAAGATATTATATTGTATCTTATTGCTAAAGAATCTCGATTTGCAACAAAATATATTAATTCGAAGTTACAAGCTTAATATACTAAATATTGTTTTGCATCTAATATTAATGTAAGAATTATAGATGTATAAGAAACTAAATTGTATTAGAGCTATGCTACAATAACTATATAATTACTAGCGCAATAACGTGCTAGAAAGAAACGTTTACGAAAGACTTTCATAGATAGAAATTGTCTATGCTAGAAATATCATAACATTTTGTCTTAAACGAAAGGAAAAAGACGCTACTTTTAGTGTCTATATCTTTCTAGTAAAGCAAGATTGATAAAAAGTCGTTAAGACGACAATAGTAGAGAGCGTCGTAATAACGTTAATAGTAAGCGCGATATTGCGACAAGAACAAAAGATAAGATAACAAGACGTAAGAAACAACGAAGATGCAAATTCTCTTGTGTAAATTTTTGTGTAATTGCGACAAGTAGCATAGCTCGTTCAAGTAAGAATTTTCGTGTTAAGATAGAAATAAAAGAAGAAGTCTTCGATTGCGCTAATATAATTACGACATATTTTTAACAACAACGTAAATTTGCTTTAGCGAGAAAAAGTGCTTTTATAAATTTTGTCTTTGATAATAGATGTCTTTTTGACATTGCTTTGCTTATAATATTCTCGTAATTCTTTACTAAATTTATAACGTCGCTTATTTTTAAAAAATTTCTTTATATATTGTATTTAACGCTGTAATCTTTTTATCGAATTAAGTATTTCGTATCTCGATTGATAATTTTGCGACAATTAATTATCTTTTTCAATTTGTAACTCTTTATTGTTAAAGTATTGTTTTCGACGTAAACAAAGTTTAAATACGAGAGTCGCGAACGTCTATATAAGTTGCTAGAAAATAACAACGACAATTCTAGTTAAACTATAATAAAGACTAGATAAATTTTTTAATAAAAAGAAATTTCTAGACGATACGTAAAACATTTAATTTTCTTAATAACTTAAAAAGACTCGACATATTATTAATTTAATTTTTTGTTTGTTGCGAAAGAAATATTGTATTTGCGATGCAAACATAGCAATGCTCAATTATCGACGTTAAGAACTATCGAATAATAATTTTTATTGTAGTAAAATTTTTCTTGCATTTGTGCGAAGACAATAGAATTTGTTACATCTTTTCGCACACATTTTTTAAGAATAACTTTCGTAACTAAAATAAAAAGCACAACAATGTCAATATAGAAATTATAATTTGCGAAAGACTTTAGCAAATTTGTAATTTGTAATAAAATAAACTTGTAGACGATTTTGTTAAAGAATTTGTCTATAATAGTAGAGATAGCGTTATTAAAGCATCGTTGCAATTAATCGAATACGTTTAATTAATCGATAGATTTTTTCAAAACGCTTATATAGTATTGCAGAACTATTTTAACAAATTAATTTATTCTCTTTAATTGTTTGTTAATTTGCAAATAATAGACGATAAAATATAGTAATTTTACGCTTAAACGCTTAAATAAAATAAATTACAACTCGAAGAGAAATTTTCTATTACAATCGAATATTATAATCTTTGACAAATCTTAATCGACAATATTAAGACAAAAAAATAGTGCTTTGATTTAATCTTTAATAGATTATTTGACGTTTCTAGAAATTAGAATAATGCGTTTAAAAAACTTACAAGTTATTAACATAAGATAATCAAAATCTACAATTAAAGAAGACAAGATTAATACAAAATCTATTGTAATTATGTAAAAAGACATTGTTGAAATTAAAATAGATTGTATATTATCGTAAAGTAGATGTTAACACGTCTAAAATATTAGATATTCTAAACAATATTTCAAATAATTACGCAAATATCTTGTTAACTCTCTAATATAGTATAAGACGAAAATCTTCTTGTAGCAACGTGCAAAATTGTCGTAATTTTCGTCGTGTATTATCTTTAAAATATTAGTAACTATTGAGTAAGAAATACACAATTGTTAGATCTCGTAGACGTAAGAATCGACGATAAATTTCGTGCGAAAAATTAAATTATTATTTTAAGAAAAAAGAAGAGTCGCATTGTTTTCGACGTCTAGCACGAAATTAATTTTTTATTAATTTAGATTTGTCTTGTAGTTGTCGAGAATTCTTGTGCGAAAATTCTTGTTTATTTTTACTAAGATTATAATAAAAAGAGCGTTTAGTTCTTTGTTTAACGTAATATTTTCGAAGCTATTTAACAAAGTCAAACGCGACAAAGCGTTAGAAACAATATGTTGTGCTCTAGACTTATAACAAATATCGAGATTAAATCGCTAAAGATAATCGAATACTCTTATAAAACATAAGTTTAACTTATTTGTAAACGCAATATTAAGTAAGATTTGTTTAACAATTTCGAACGCAATATTATAATCGATATAAATTATTGTCGACAATGCGAAAGTCTTTATTATATAACAAATTTTTCGCAATACTTATATTATTTTAGCGAGTTCTAATTTTGTAAATCAATAGCAAAGTAAAAATATAATTGTAAGTATTAAATTATATATTGTTGTTAAGAAAATATTTCTTAAAATAATAATGCAAACAAGTAATGCATTTATTAATAAATAAAATAGATTCGTACTTTTACAATTGCTATTAATAGTTCTTCTTAGCAAAAGTTTCGCTTTCGAAAGTTTCAAAAAAAGTCTAAACAAAAGTCTTAAACATTAATACAAGATATTCGTATTTGTTAAAACTCTATTTACTTAACGTTTCGACGTATATATTAATTGCGTAATACGATCGATTTATAAATTGAAAAACTTCTAAAGATTCAAAGATTTACGCTATTCGATTAAAAAAAAATAGTTATTAGTATTACTTATTAACAATATGTTACAATCTTTCTATAAATTAATTTTAATCATGTCTAAAACTACTAATATTAATATACATTTAAATTTTAGATTATTCGATACTCTTTTTAATTATTTTAATGTTGTTAAAGAAATAATATGTAATAACGTATGTTTTTTAAAAGCACTTGTTATCAAAGTTTGCGAATTAACTAATATAAAACTTGCAAAGTATTATTCTAAAATTAAGAACAAAGACGAACTAATATATAATTTCGTTATAATTTTAGATTCTACTTAAAAGTTAAATCTATATTAAGATTAAAACGCAAAAAATAACGAAAAACAAATTTTTAATAAGAATGCTTATTTTTATTACGACAAGTATAAAAAGAAGTTCAAAAACTATTTTTGTCGTTATTATAAAAAAAAACAATATTAAGAGTTAAAGCGCAACAAGCTAGTAATGTTAGCAAGATAATATAAAATAGTAATGCAATTAATTATTTATTGACATTTCGATAATCTATAATTAGACTAATCGTCGAGCCAGATTATAATATCACTTCTCTAATTCGACCCGACGCCAAGATCGGGTCGCGACGATTTTTTGGAATTGAATCGCTCAAAGTAGTTTAGCGCGCTTCGCGCTAAACTACTTATACTAATCGACTAAACTACCTTGAGCGATTTGATTCTTCGAATTTTTTTTGACCCAAGTCTTGGCATTTGCACGTGACATTTCTGGGTCAACGCGACCAGTCTATCTATAATAATAGTTACACAAACTTTTCTTTAACAAACTTAATATCGATCTACATCTTTAAGTAAAGACGATCGATATCTTTGCACTAACATATTTGTTAAAGAGTCTTCAATATAAGAGTTTTGAAAAAACAACGCTTCGAACTTTTTAAGATTAACTCAAATAACTAAAGATGTTCTTTTATATTTAATATTCTCTATAAATATTGAACGAACGTTTAGTTTTATTAGAAGAGTTTGTCAATAAAATTAATTACAAATAACTTTAGAATTAATCGAACAAATAATGCTTCTTAAATATTATAATCGTATTATAGACTTAAATTTAGAAGAGACTATTGTCAAGATATAAAATATTTATCGTAGAGAAAAAGATAATAATTGCGCAATTAATAAATTTAATAATTTTTTTAAGACAAATTTATAGAATGTTTTGCGTTTAATTAATATTTAGAAGTTCGACATTATTACATTTGTTAAAGATTTTGCATTGTTAATATATATATAAAGACAATATAATTAGAAGATAATGCAAACTAGTAATGCAATTAGATAATACAAGTTAATAAAAAAAGTATATAAATAATGCACTTTTTAATAAATATATTTGTTAAAAAAAGTGTATAAATAATGCACTTTTTGATAAATATATTTGATAGAAAAAGTGCACAAACAATGCATATAATAAGATAATACGTTTGATAAATAATATAACAAAGTAATACGAATAATAAAGTGTAATAAGTAAAATAGCTTAAACTCTTAATTTCTTGCTAACTATTTCGAATTCCAATATAACAAAGATATTTGAATATCAATTCTATTATTACTTATTATAGTAAAGTTTTAGATTCTACATTAATTGTTTTATTAAATGCAAATTCTTAGACTAAATAGTTTTGCATTTAACATAAATAACAAGTAGATTATTGTTTAGATATATAAAGCAAAACATCAATATATATTGTATAAAATCAACAATAATACAAATAAATAATATATTTACTAGATAAAAAATTAATTAAGAATTTCTTTATAGTCTTTTGTATTGCAAGCAAAATCAATAATTAAATGCAATAATCTTTACTACTTTCTCTATTTGTTGTCTTATCTTGCATAATTTTTTGAATTAATCTTTTAAAAGACAATTTAGAAAGCAATAAGTTATTAATCTTCTAATATTTGTAAATTTTTCTTAAGACTATCGTTTTAGACTTAAATTTGCGTTTCTTCTATTTCGCAAAAACTTAATTAATAATAGTTTTTTGCATTATTTCATTGCATTATTTTCTAAACTTCGAAAATCATAATATTAAATATTGTCTTATTTGCATTCTTTTTCTTGTTTTTTCATGCTTCACTATTACGATTATCTTGCGTTATTATATTTTCTCAAGTTTTTTCCTTGCTATCTTATAAGCTAATTTAAGTATATTAGCAATACGTAATACGATAGATGCATTACTCGAATATATTACTAGTTTACTTAATACAAGTTATGTCTATTTTCGAAAACTTTTTGATTAAAAAGAGTTGTTACGTCAATCTTAAAATAAGTTGTTTAACGAGTAATACAATAAGATATTTGACAAATAATGCATTAGAATAATAATTAACTAATATGCGTGCTCGTATATTAATATAAGATATAAAGAATGTATGTTATGCAATAATTAATGTAATAAACGTAATAATTTTTAGTTATAATAATATTAGATAAAAGTAATATTTGTAATCTTAAATCTAATGTTGAACGCGAAAATTTACTTTATAATTGCGAAATCTTTCTTGTTTAAATATTATACATTAATTAATATATTTAATACTCTTTATTGTTTCAATTTACATAGTCGAGATAAAGATTTATTTTGCATTATTTATATGCATTATTATTGACACTAATCTAAAAAACAAATTTTCCAAAAACGAAATTCTTCTTATCTAGACATTTGTCTTAATTAATATTATCGAATATTGTTAATTGTCTAATATTATATTGTTAAGTAAGAGACTTATTTTGCATTATCTATATACATTATCTTTAGAACTAATCAAAAGCGCAAAATATCTATCTTATTAGCTCTTTCTTAATTTATTGCTAGTAGAAATTATGCTTTAATGTAAAATACAAATTAAAAATTGCTTTATAATAAGTAAATCGTCGATTGTATTGCGCTTTACAAACGTTTAACAAAATTACGAACAACAAATGTTTTTTAGAAAGTCTTTAAAAAGAAGCAAATTAAAATAGAAAATAACGTCAAAAATCTAGTAATTAATAAAAGAATTAAAAAAGAATTATATAGTAATGCATTTAAGTAATGCATATATATTTAAAAGATTAATTATATAATAGCGCAATACTTCGAAATCAAACTAATAAAGAAAATTAAAGACAAAAATGCTACAAAATAGACTAAAATCGATACAATTGTTATACAAATAATCTTAAAAAGTAAAGACTTAAATACAACACAATTTTCTAGTATTTAAATATATATAATGTCTAATATAAAAAATAAGACTAATATATATATTAGTTTATTACGAATCAAATCGAATTTCGCGAAAATATAACAAAATACATAATATTAATTGTTAAAATAATTTAACAACGTATTCTACATTATAGAAATTTAAATAAGTTAAAGACAACACATAATTTAAATGCGATTAACGAATTTAAAAAATTTAAGAGCACGTTTGCGAACAAGAAAAACGCAATTAATCGCGAAATACTTAATTTTTTGCAATTGATAAATAATAATTTTAAGAACTTGATTAAAATTAACGATAATAAAGTAAAGATAAAGTAACAAAAGACAATAAATAATATCGAAATGTTAAATAATAAATATAAAGATACAAAGTACGAAGATAATAATAATAACAAAAAAAATTAAGTTGAGCACAAAATTGTAAAAATCTTGAATTAATTAATATTATTAACGAGTTTAAGTATATTATTTGAATACATTACTATGCACTTTTTCAAGTAAATGTATTTATTAAAATGCTATGTAAACATGCACTTTTTCAAACAAATGTGTTCACTAAAATACTATTTAAATAAGCGCATTTTTGTTTTCAAGATAATTGTTATATATATATTAAAGAATTCAAATATATTACTTGATTGCATTACTATAGAATATTTCGAATAAAAAATTATAAGATTCAATACACATTTTATGTCTACAAAATTTACTACTAAATAATCTTTTGTTTTGACAAGTCGAGTCGATACTTCGACTCGAATACTCGATATTAACATCCTAACTCGACTCGAATACTCGATATTAATCTTTTGACTTAATTCGAATATTCGAGTCAAACTTTTTGACTTGAATCGAGTCTTGACGAATTGAGATTTCGATTCGAACTCGATAACTCGAATCGACGCGATTAGTCTAATTCTAGTAAGTTATAAAAATTGTATACTTTTGCTTAAATTGCTTGTTTAATTAATAATTATTTACTAAGTAATAAACTCGATTGTAATAACAACAAACTTACAAGATTTGTAGAAGTTAACGCTTGTATTAAAAACTTAATTGCGCAAAAGACAATAATATAAAGAAAGTTTAATTAATAAAGAATATACAAAGTAAATAACAAGTTCTAAAAAATATATAAGCAAAAAAACTATAATATTAAATTTGTTATCTTGTAGAAATTAATATCTTATTAAATACTTAGATTTTAAGAACAATAAATTTATTTTTAATTGCGATAATGCAAACTTTATTTTGCTATCTTCTTTATAACTCTATATAATAATTAACAAGAGAAACAAAGAGACAAAGAAATTCTTGAAATTACTAGAACTGTTTTTATTGCTATATATATTAATTAGTTAAAGAAGCAATTAGATTAATTGTCAAATTAGATTTCGATTTTAACTTTAGAAATCGACTCGATTTGTCAATTTTAATATTAGAAATTAATTCGAAATTCGATTCGATTTTTATTATTTTAAAATTAACTTAATTTAATTTAACTTGATTTTCGATTTTAATATTAGAAATTAAATCGAATTGTCAAAAAATCGAAAATAACGTTATTATATTAAGATTTTCTATTTTTAAATATATATTATTATAATTTTGAATTTTTTGCTAAAGTGTTAAGTAGTATACTTTGATACAAAAGCTACGCTTGCTTGTATTATCTTAAAATAACTTGCTTAAACTAGTTGCTACTTATATTACTCTTTTGTATTATTATAATATATTATTAAATAATTTTATATCGAAAGATTATAGAATAGAATATAGTTTTCTACTATTTATTTTAGAATTTTTTTATACTAATACTAAGTCTAGACTAATCGTTGGGCCAGGTTATGATATCACTCATCTAGCTCGACCCGACGCCAAGATTGGGTTGCGACGATTTTTTGAAATCGAATCGCTCAAATTAGTTTAGCGCGCTTCGCGCTAAACTACTTATAGTAATCGACTAAACTACTTTGAGCAATTCGATTTCTTGAATTTTTTTTGACCTAGGTCTTGGCATTTGCACGTGACATTTCTAGGTTAGCGCGATTAGTCTAACTAAGTCTTGACAATTTGAATCGATTTTTTGAATTAAATTTCGATTTTAAGTATAGAAATTAATTCGAATTATCAATTTTAATTTCAAAAATCGAATTGTTAAGACTTTCGAATCAAATTAATACAAATTATTAAAATTTAAATCGAATACTTAATTCGAATTCGATAATTCGATTCGATATAATTAGTCTAGAAGTAATCTTAAAGAAAAAACAATATACTCAACAAAAGCAAACAGTTAAAGAGTATTTACTTTTCGTTAATTGTAATATCTTAAAAAAATAAAATTGTATTAAAAAATAAAATAACTAATAATATTGCAATCGATTAAATCGAAGTATTTAAAAATAAGAGATTGTTATTGTTGTTTGTCGAATTGCTAATTTTTGAACTCAATTAACTGTTTTGCTTGTTAGCATTCTAGCAACTAAATAATTGAGCTTAACATTTTAAGATATTTATTGTAAGACAATTTAGATATACAATCGAGCTTAGTTTTTACTATTAATAGGAAGATTTTGAGCTCAATTAATGTGTTATAGTTGCAACACTAATAGACTTGTAGAATTAAAAATATAAGTAAAACAAGCAACAATATGCGTTGTCTTTATTGCTTAAGTACTTAAATAACTTGTTAACAAATAATTAATTACAAATATCTTAAAGAAATCGAAATTAAGAGATATAATATTTGAATATCGAGAGTAAGTTAAGAAATAAGATAAATAGAAATAAGAAAATAATTTGGAATACAACAATTAATTAAGATAATTAAAAATAAGTTAACTAGATAGAGTTTTAATAAGAAATACAAAGAATTAAATATAATAAATAATAAATAAGATAATATAAAGAGATCGAGAGTTTTGTAAAAAAGAGAGAGAAAAATAATTAACTTAGATAATATACAAGAGATAAATAATAAGTTTTTGCAATTAAGTTTTGCGAAGTGCATTCTCTTTACTTTAATTATACTATTTGGTTTAATTTATAGTTATTACAATATATTATATTTAATACTTAAAAGAGTAGTTTTAAGACTATTACAACTTTCTACTACTATTGCTAGTAAATAATAGAAATAATCGCGCTCTTAGCAATTAGGCTCGCATTCGCGATGCTAGTTATTGCACTACAATCTCAATTTAACTTGAAACATCGTAGTTCAACAAGGGTAATAGCACTTATTATCAATTATACTGTAACTAGACTAGGTTATAAATTTATTAATAGAGCACTTCCATCGCGGATTCGAGACTAAGTAATAAAGCAAGGACAATCGTTCTGAAAGCGCTTAAATCATTTGCTGTAGGGCTTTCTGATTGCCTCCTATCGGCTCTCAAGGCTACGGGTTGGTGTCTCATCCTTCTCCCATTCAACCACAAATACTATCCTGGAAATGTCTGAAACATACATCGACCGCACATTCGAGTATGAAGATCTCGACGAATCACTTGCTTTTGACCCAGATGAACCACTATTGCAATCCTCATCCGACCAGGTGATGTCGGGGATTGCAATCACTGCAGACCATTGTGTAAATGCCATTCGACTCAAGAGTCTCTTTGAGGATGATCGCTTTCCATCGTCATCACGCGATGTCTTAAAGCGATTACAACATTCCTGTATTGCAGCAGGTATTCATAAATGTACCAATGAAACATGTGCGGAGAGACGACAACGTATGGATCAATCTGCTCCACATTGCGACTGGTTGTTGTATCGGAATTGGGTACTCACGGCTATGTCATGCTTAGCCGCCACGTACCCAATGTTGCAGTCATATGTTGAGGGTCTACACTATCCATTTCCTATGCATTGGGGCGACAGTATCGTCCAACGACTCGAAGACCAACGCGAGGATCCTTACCCTTTAGATGTTTTTGGTCTGGCTGAACTGACACTCTGGATGCTAGAGATGGCAATTGCCTTGTATCCGCCCCTCGAGATTCCCTCGAGGTTCAGCGTACACCCTCTGTACATGGAGAAGGATTGCTACACGCTCGGAATACAGAAGGCCCTCGCACGCGCCAATGCTCTGCGAATTTGTCCCTACAGGCTTTGGAACCTGGCCGTGAGCAGCAAATACGGAGATTTCGATCTGGCTTCACTCGTAGATCTTGTAGATAGATCTATTCACCGAATTTGCTTTCGACAAGCGAATCATGACGATTGCACGAGCGAGAATTGTCAAATGGCCGACAACAACAGCACAGTGCTCGAACAGCTGCATGTATGTCACAATCACGCTTGCGGAACATCAACTTTTCCCTCCTCGCTGCTCGATAACTCTATTGATTGCTCGGTCTGGCGTCTCAGTGATCAGGCTAATCATTTGCCGAGATTGTATGAAGGCAATGACTACGCGGCTCTTTCTCACGTGTGGTCAGACGGTACTGGTGTGGGTATTGGCCGACCTGGCCATGTCAATACCTGCCTCGTCGGATACTTTGACGCGGTCCTGAAACGAGTTGACTGTGATGGGCTCTGGTGGGACATCATCTCCGTTCCTACTGAGCGAAAGGCTCGCACAAGAGCATTGAACCATATGCACGAGAATTATAGGCGCGCCAAATGTACCATCATCCATGACAGGTCGCTTCTGCAATTTCCGTGGGCTGATGACGGGAGTCCATGTGTTGCGTTGCTGCTGTCCCCGTGGTTTACACGGGCTTGGACAGCACTGGAGCTGACCATGTCTAAATCTGTAAAGGTTCTCTACAGAGGGGTAGATGAGAAAACGCCTCTGATCAAAGATCTCGATAAAGATATTTTGACTCAAGATAGATCTATTAATAGTCGTGGACATATTGTGGCCTCATCGATTATTCGTCGACTGCGTGGGACTATTGTTGATTCTTTGGCAGATGTTCATACCGTGTTGGGAACTCGAGCAACCTCGTACCCTCGTGACCGGTTGATAATCGCAAATTTGCTTAGGGGTTTGCCCATTCCGGAACAGCAGAGTTCGCAATCACAACTGACTCGCAACCTTTTTGGCAGTTTCCATCACATTCCGCCGTCCTTTCTGCTGCATGGTCATGCCACGCTGCAAGACAGCGGTCCCTGGTCTTGGTGTCCGCCCAATCTTTTCTATGGCCAGACAGCTGGACAGCAGCGTGCGATACGTGCGAACCAATACAAATATAGAATTCAGCGATCAGGGACTGCCTTCTGCATAGGCGAAATGGGATTGTTGACAGAAGAAATGGCCTCGGAGATTCGCCCGTATGCGTACCACATATCTGTCACGTCGAGAATTAAAGCCGCTTTACAGCAGTGGCAAAGCTGTCTTCTGGTACGACTGCTTGATGTAGTTGAAAGATCACAACCAAGACTAGCAATTCTGGCACAACCTTTTGCCATAGGAAACGATGAGAATGGGCAACCAACCTTAGATTGCAACTATGTGGGCACCGTCTACGACCAGGAGCCATACATAAGATGGCCAGACTCACGTATTAATATTAGATTTGGCCTAGTACCGCAACCAATCCTTGATACTGCAGAAAAGCTGAGAGAAAGATTCGTACGGATAGTTGACCAGATCCGTCATGAGTACACGTACCTCAGTAATCCTACTGGGAACAATCACAATCAGAGCTTCAGCCTTGAGAAGCGGAAAGCGCCGGTGACTTTAAAAGTTGCTTTCCAACCGGACACGAAATGAAGCGGACAAGAAACAATATTGGCTATTGATCTCTGTCAAAGCTAGGCCCCAACAGCCATGCGCATTTTGCATAAAAGTGTGCTCAAATAGCCGCGAAGTCGTGGTCAGGCGCGCAGCTCTCATTCACAAGCCTTGGGAGTTCCTCGCTGTCTGCCGCCTAGCCGGATGACTGGCTGGTTTTGTTGGAATTGAGGGAAGCATTTGGCGCAGCGGTCGATGTCCAAGCAAAGGAAACACTGGTGGAACAAAATAGATGAACGAATTATCGTTCTATGATCGTCTTTGGCGATTTAGAATCTACAACATACTTTTGGCTAGGCATCGAGCTCAGGTGAAGTAATCATACTTCATGTAGCTAGCTTCCCAGCTTACCATATCTTGTGTCAGTACACCGGGACGAAAGCTGCTTTCAACGTTTGCGCATTGATATCGCAACTGTAAAAAATATCTATCATCAATGATCAGCTTGAAGCGAGGGAAGTCGGCAGATATGACGTTCCACTACCGAAATCACGTGATCGCTAGTCGCGTTGCGCGTCACGAAACCTTCTCCAACGACGCATTACCGAGACATCTGATACACCGGCGATCATGAGCTCCGCCGAGGTCAGTGGGCGGCCGCTGAAGAAACGAAGGTTCTTCGTCGATGACCCGCCAGAAGTAGACCTACCTACAGGACCTTTGCCAAACAAAGAGACCGATGAATCGTTGGACATCTTACCAGATGTGGGTGTTCGAGAGGCCTTAGCAGATAGCAACGATGATCTTGACCAGGATGGTATGAGCGAAGGCTCTGACTCATCCATAAGAAAACCTCCAAATGGCTTCGATAAACAGCTCTTCGAGAGTTTTGTGGGTGGAGAGGTTCCAGAAGGGATCATGGAGCGGCTACAAGAGGTGGCAGGGGACAATTTGGAGCGGGCAATCAATATGTATCTGGATGGGTCGTGGGAGCAAAGTACGGTCTCAATGCCACCATCAATACGCATGATGGACTCATTCACCACTGGCCTACCAAGACGAAAGGTGTCAAAGCCAAAAGAGAATGGAGCCAAGAGCCCCTCACTGGAACATGTCGTGTCCACCCGATCAATGCCGGAATACCGGTATGTCGGTGCCTTTGGCGTTGGAGGATGGGCAACGAAAAGCGGACCAGATCTTCTGAAGCATGGTGACAGGATGAAGATCGAACGGACAAAGATCAAGCCGACCGTGAAAATGGGAAGAGGAGGTAAAGCTGTAACAACGACGGCCGCTAGGATGCGGAACGATATAATCGTACGGTTCACCAATTCGAAAGGCGAGGAGGTTGGAAGATTACCGAAAGACACGGCTGCTTGGGTCTCTACGTTGATGGATCAAAAGGTCTGTCGCTTCGACGGTGTTTGCGTCTACGCCCCGGACAGGGTAAGAGTGAACGATACGGTGTACATTCAACTCAGGAGTTCGTTTTTACGGAGGGCCTTTGAAGCTGGTGGTTTTGTCAAGCCCGAAAACAACAACCGTACTACCGGTATCTTCGAGGAGAAGGAGACTTCGGACGAGAAAGATCTGCGCTTACGGCAAGTTGCTTTAGTCAAATTATTTGATGAGGTCAACCTACAGCCAACGACGGCAAATGAGACGACAGCGAAACACAAGCGCCAGGGTATCTTAGAGGCCGCAGAGATTGCAGAGCAATACGACAAGGACAAGGGCAAGGATGAGAAGCCTAACAAGCAGACAGGAACATCTACGCCACCTACTGAAGAGGAAGCTGAGGAAGGAAAGGAGCTGGAACAGGATCAACTTGACACCCTTTACAAGAAAGCACAGTCATTTGACTTCGACACTCCTTGCAAAGAACCAGCTGAGAGCTTCGTGCTGGATCTTCGCAAATATCAGAAACAGGCATTACATTGGATGATGGGCAAGGAGAAGGACGAGAAATCCGAAAAACCAGAGCGCTCTATGCACCCGCTGTGGGAGGAGTATAAATGGCCCACTAAGGACGTTGACGATCAGAATTTGCCTACAGTATCGGAACAAGCAAGCTTCTATGTCAATCCATACTCTGGTGAGCTTTCTTTGGACTTTCCAGCACAGGAGCAACATTGTTTAGGCGGTATCCTAGCTGACGGTGAGTTCCTTTCAACGTACTTGAAGCTAGTTGCCTGCTAATATAGAATCTTCAGAAATGGGTCTCGGCAAGACTATTGAGATGCTTAGCTTGATGCATTCCCATCGATCAGAGGTAGCCCTGCAAGCTGCCGAAAGCGCTCCAACATCGGTCAATACCCTCCCAAGGCTACCGAAGAGTACCTCCGGCGTTGAGTCAGCACCTTGCACTACACTTGTTGTCGCGCCTATGTCACTACTAGCCCAATGGGAGAGCGAAGCCGTCAAAGCCTCCGAGCCCGGAACGCTGAAAACGCTCGTCTACTATGGCAGTGACAAAGTGGCCAATCTACGCAATCTTTGCTGTGAGGCTAATGCCTCCTCTGCGCCGAATCTCATCATCACTAGCTATGGCATTGTTCTTTCGGAGTTCAACCAAGTAACTACCCGTGGTGGTGATCGCGGCGCCCACGGCGGTCTGTTCTCTCTCGAATACTTCCGCGTTATCCTGGACGAAGCCCATTTCATCAAGAATAGGCAGTCAAAGACTGCAAAAGCTTGCTACGAGATCAGTGCTCAGCACCGTTGGGTGCTAACGGGCACGCCGATCGTCAATCGTCTGGAAGACCTGTTCAGTCTCGTTCGATTTCTTCGCGTCGAACCATGGGCCAACTTCTCGTTTTGGAAGACTTTCATCACTGTTCCTTTCGAATCAAAAGACTTTATCAGGGCTCTTGATGTCGTGCAGACCGTACTTGAGCCGTTGGTGCTTCGACGCACAAAGGACATGAAGACGCCAGACGGGCAGGCTCTCGTTCCTCTCCCGCCACGTACCATTGAGGTTGAAGAGCTACAGCTCTCGAAGCAGGAGCGTGAAGTCTACGATTATATCTATACTCGAGCTAAGAAAACATTCAATGCGACCATGGAGGCCGGCACTGTTCTGAAGTCCTACACCACCATTTTCGCTCAAATTCTTCGTCTGCGCCAATCTTGCTGCCACCCTGTTCTCACGCGCAACAAAGCCATTGCAGAAGAAGAGGATGACGCTGCGGCGGCTGCAGATATCGCCAATGGCCTTGCTGATGACATGGATCTGTCAGAGCTCATTGAACGGTTCACATCCGATTCGGAGGAACATGACATTGCTAACAAGTACGGCGCTCACGTTCTACAGCAAATACAGATCGAGGCAAATAACGAATGCCCCATCTGCTCAGAAGAGCCCATGATCGAGCCAGCCGTAACAGGCTGCTGGCACAGCGCCTGCAAGCAATGTCTCCTCGACTACATTGAGCATCAGAAAGACAAGCACACTCTCCCTCTTTGCTTCAATTGCCGAGAACCCATCAACCAGCGGGACATCTTTGAGATCGTTCGCCACGATAATAACGACGACGATCTTTATTCTGCGACTCAAACGAATGATAATTTTGCACCTCGAATCTCTTTGGTTCGTATCGGCAATGCTTCGTCAGCGAAAATAGCTGCCTTGACAACTCATCTCAAAGCCTTGCGTCGCGACTCACCAACCATTAAATCCGTTGTCTTCTCCCAATTCACCTCTTTCCTCGACCTCATCGCCCCAGCCCTCGCTCGCGCCTCGATCCCCACCCTGCGCTTCGATGGTGCGATGACGCAAAAAGCGCGCGCAGCTACCATCGTAGAATTCACGAACCACAACAAAGGGATTGTCTTGCTACTCAGCTTAAGAGCCGGCGGCGTAGGCTTGAACTTGACAGCCGCGAGCAATGTATTCATGATGGATCCCTGGTGGAGCTTCGCTGTTGAGGCACAGGCAATTGATCGAGTACATAGGATGGGTCAGGAGGAGGCGGTGAAGGTGGTGAGATTCATCGTTGAGGGTAGCATTGAAGGCAGAATGCTCAAGATTCAGGACAGGAAGAAGTTTATGTGAGTATTTCGGGCTTGTCTGCGCAAAAAGTACTGACGATGGTGATAGTGCTAGTTCGCTGGGTATGATGAGTGAAGAGGAGAAGAAGATGCAAAGGATCGAGGACATCAAGGAGCTGCTGAGCTAGATACGCGGAAAATTGTCGTTCACCCATCTCGGTCGCTTCCATAGATGGCTTTTTGGCTGGATGGCTTCATTGCTTTGTCTGGCGAATCAGAATTGTTTGAGCATTGCCTGGGCTACATTTTGAGATGCAGCATCTTAGCAATACCGGGCATTATAGTGCTCTTGTAGAGTAGCCATTACAGCAGCTACCGTGGCTGATAGATAGCTTGTAGATATTCGCAAGGGGGCATGACTACCGCCTACAGCAGAACATTATCTATTCGTTGAGATCTCACAAGGGTGAATTCGTAATATCAATGTTCGTTGGCATCCCTGTCGGTACGCCAACACCAACATTCGCCCCCCCACAACTCGACTGCGCTTGAGACTGCGTAAGCTAATGCTGCTCGAGTGTAGCCGCCCATGTATCCGTCCATTTCAGCATCAGGAGCTCACTTCTTAACCCATTCCCCAAAACCGATGCCATTGCGCCATTCCAGAGCACCTTCAATCAAAGCCTCCTCTCTTAGCTCCCACCCGCATTCGTATTCCCACCTGCTATTCCACCCGTCCCTTCTCCACCCATCTGATTCGACGCTGCACCCGACTTCCCTACTCAACGTCAGCCCCTTAGTCTCCCCTCCCCTCCCTCTTCCAATCCTTTATCCCTCCTTCCTCCTTCCTCCACATCCCATCCCTCTAACCCCTCACCCCCTCCCTCCCTCTTCCCCCTCCCCACCCACCCCCCAGAAAAAGAAACACTAAAGGCACTCACCCTCCTCATTCCCCTTATCAAACGGCTCCGCGGCCGTCCCACTCCCCATCTCCCCACTCACAGGCTCCGTCCCGGATTCGGACTCCGGGGCTAGACCCAGCGATTCTTTGACCTTGGCTACGACACCGCTGGGCGGGTTCTCGTTGGCGGTTGTTGGGAGATTGGAGGAGGGGTTGGAGCTCATGTTTGTGGTTGTGCGGGGGGGTTGGTGCGAGAGGTTGGCGGAGGGTGCGTGAGTGAGTGAATTTAAGGGGAAAGGAGATGGGAGTTGGTTGAGGGGAGGCGAGGGGGTGTGTTGAGTATGGGGATTGGAAGGCTGAGGGTGTGGAAATTTGGAGGTTCAGGTACTTATGTGTAGATGACGGAGAACGCAATCGGGGCTTAGTGGGGTATTAGCGCTTTCATGTGTGTCTGCAAAGCTTGGCATTAGGGAAAGACTTAATCTCTTATTATTGGCACATATATATTACAAGTTATCTTCTCAATTACTGTTATTGCATCTATTAATTTAATTAGCAAACTAAAACTTCTATATATTTCGTTTATTGTATTTCGAGTAATTAGCATTTCTCTCTTATTATTGTCGATATGCTTGCAGCTCTTCTCTTTGTTTTATAATCTTGCATTGTTTGCTATCTTCTATTGTATTAACAATTACAATTTGTTGTTAACAAAATTTATTGTAAGATTCGAACAATCTATAAAATACAAAAAAATCTATTTATATATAAATTGTCGTTTAAGTCTTGTAAAAGAGTTGTAAATAATTTATACAAAATCTATTATATTGTCGAAGAATTATTAATTATATATCTAGAGAAATAATTGTAAACAATATAGAAAACAATAATCTAATTTTTATAGAAAAAATAAAGTATATATATATCGATATTAACAATAAATAGAATTGTAAAGAAATTGCAATTAAGTAAAAAACAAATACAACAAATTAAATATTATTAAAATAAAAAGTTTCGCAAAATTTAATTAATAGACTTTTTTTATATTATTGCAAAGCAACTTATTTTTATTAACAAAATTATATTTAAATAAAACAACAAAATAAAGATATATAATATATATTTTTATTGACAAAAACAATAAATATAATGCGAATTTAATTAGAGATTATTATTAAAATATACTTTTAATTTATATTGTAAATAAATATTTATCTTATATAACAATTTGCAAAAACTAATTTAATATAAAGATTATTTTAAGATAAATATTAAATAATTTATTGTTTTATTACAATATCTTTTTAGCTTTGTAAAGCGTTATTATTATAAACAATATTAATATATACGTTAACTTGTATATTAAAGAGATTATTAAATAGCACAATACAAAACAGAATAAAAAAAGAGAAGTTTGCGAAAATTAATATTATACTATTTTATTATATAAGAAGAGACGAGAGAGAAGATCTTACTAACAATAACGTCTACGATTTATCTCGATTGTTAGAGTTAAATAAACGTAATCGACGCAATGTTACGAGTAATTAAGACGCTCTTAATGTGTCTTAACGCGACTTATTACAAATTAAGACAAAGATTATCGCATAAATAATAAAGATTAAGAAGCTCTATAAATCTAAGAAAAAAAACGCGTTTAAAATAATTTCAATAATAACGTTAATTAAATAATGTATTTTTGTCGAGAAGTTTATGCGCAAATTTAACAAACTCTTCGCGAAGAATAGACGAATCGACATAATTTTCGTGTTAAAAAGATTAAAAAAAACGATAAATCAACTAGAAAAAGTAAAAAAAATCGAGAAAAACACATAAGATGCAAACACATAAGCGAACATAGTACAAAGCTTATTATTAGTTGCACAAACGACAATTAAAATAAACGTCAAACAAGTATTCTCGAAGCAACGATCGATCAAGAAGATAAAGTTGATAACGCAAATTAAAAAAAAGAAAGAGACGAAAAGAGTATACAAGATAAGTGCAACAAAGATAATTGTATTAACGTGCAACTTAAACATTGTTAACACACTAGATGCGCGAAAAAATATACAAGAAATAAGACGTTTTAAAAGAATAATAATCTTCAAAGTTAATAGCAAATGCAACAAGAAAACTTTAAAATCAAGTAATTTCTAAATAAAAAACGTATTTATTGCGACGATTTTGCGTCGTAAATGCGCAAAAATAATAATATCTAACATTAAAGTAAAGAGTATGCTTAAAAACATAAAGAAAAAGAAGACAAAAACAATAAAAAGATTATGCAAGATTATACATCAAGAATTGAAAATTAATAAAATAACTTAACTTACGAAAAAAAGTAATAAGAAGAAATATGTCTTTATTGTAATATAAATAAATTGCGCAAAGACAACAAACAAGTTGATTTAACTTAACGTAATTTATAAGTTAAATATTAAGATAGCAAAATATTACAATACAAGTTGCAAAATAAAGCAATACATAAAGTGTTTAAAATATAATTACTTAATATACGAATGCAAGAACGAGCAACAATGCGTTTATTGTGCGTAAGATTATCGCTTCGATCAATGCTCGCATTAATTAAACTTATCAAAATAAAAGTGCAACGTTTGCAAGAATGCTTATAAAGTATTCGATTTCAAGTGTTCTAAAAGATAGAGTGAAAAACTAAGAATAAAAGAGACAACGAAGACAAAGTTATTATATTACGTCGTTAGAGCAACGAGAGCGAACAAAACAACAATTATTCTAGTAACTCTTAAGAGCGCAACGACGTTTAATATTGCAAGCTCGCACTTAGAATTACGCATAAACACATGCAACTATATATTAATTATCTTAAATCGCATAATGCACTTCTAATACAACTAAGAATAGACAAAATCGACTTTAATTAATTCTTGTGCGAACAACGAATGCTCGAGATTACGACAAGAACTTGCAATTGCGACTAGAGACGCATAACGATCAAGCATATTTGTTAATCTATCTTAGATAACGACAAAAAAGAGCACAAATGTAATAAGAAATTAATATTACGAATCTACAACGACTACTAGACGAGATTAGACTTGTCGTCGCGATAATGCGCATAGTTTTGGCTATCAAGTTGTTGTGTTACAACAATATCGCTAATAATGTTTAAGTCTCTCTCTTTAATTTATAGAGTTCTCGTTTGAAGAATTTTCTTGTATTATAAATATTACGATATAGGAGACGAAGATGCAACGTCGTTATAACGACTCGTTACGAACGAAATAACGATCGCGAATTCTAGCTAATTATAATTAGACAAGTAGACGCTAATGTTGTTCGTCTATTCGCAATTAATTGGATTCAAAAGTCGTGAAAGTATATAGTTCTCGCATAGATCCTTAGGGGTGTTAAATCAAGTATAAAAAAAAAAAAAAAAAAAAGAGAGATTATTAAAACTTATAACTGCAAGATTTAATATTTGTCTTTATATTTATTAGATTTTAATTTAATTAAATTAAGTTTCAATATATTAAAAATATAAATTACATCGGCAATTCGGGAAAGCGATCTCTATGACACAATGGCTCCACTAAGTCGACATCGACTCGAGAGAGTCTCGTGACATCTCGCGCTAGCCTATTAGGGTAATTTAAATTGTTTATTAAAATTTAGACTGTTTTGTAATTTATTTGAAATTTTTAGCCTAATTAGGTTAGTATTACGTACAGAATTAATATTTGAAAACGGAAAAGATTCTAAAAAAAATTGTTTTCAAATATTAATTCTATACGTAATACTAACCCGATTAGGCTAAAAACAATCTAAATTTTAATAAACAATTTAAATTATCCTAATAGACTAGCGCGAGGTGTCACGAGACTCTCTTGGGCCAATGTTGACTTAGTGGAGTCATTGTGCCATAGGGGTCGCTTCCCCGAATTGCCAATGTAGATAATATTAGAATACTATTTAATTTATATTTTCTAACAATTTCGATATATATCTATAATATATAATTAGAAAGAATTGATATAATTATTTTGTATATAAGTACTTTGGATATAGTATTAATAAACAATATATATTCGAGACAAATATACAAGAGTTAAATACAAGATTTGCAAAATACAAAATCGAGATAGATATAAAGAAGAAAGAGAAAAAAAGTTTAAATATAGAAATAAAAATACATATATCTTAAAGAGATAGTTCGAGAGAGATTAATTTTAAAATATAGATAGATCGATTTTAGTTCAAGTAATAGATCAAAAATATTTATAGAAATTATATTAAATTATATTAAATATAGAATTAAACAAATATATATTCTTATATATCTTTGTATTAATTGTATATTTAAAAAAAACAATTAGATAAAATCTATAAATTAAATAGTTATTAAGATCAACAAGAGAACTACCTGTACGTAATGCTAGCTACGAACCTATTAATACTACGATAGTCGACAAAGTCAAATGTTCTTAGCATTAACAAGCAAGACGTTCGCAAGCGTTCGATGCAATCGTTACGACAAATTGGCTCTTTCAATTGCGAAGACAACAACAACATTAATCATTATTATTATTACTATCATCTTAAGCTCTCACGTATAATAAGATACGTGTGATCAAGAATACGCAAAATTATTTATAACTATCATCATTTACTTCTTGTACGCGTCGATTGTTGTCACGATGTTCGTCACATCACGATTACGAAAGACGTGTTTTAAAATATCGCAAAAAAGTCTCGAAACGCTATGCGTATAAGTTTAGAAAAGCTAAAAGAAAATTATAACGACGTACGTTACGCAAGCAAAAAGTCAAGAATTTTTGTATTGCGTACAATAAAAATACGACACAATTATAAAGTTAAAAATGTTTAAAGCTTATAACGTATTTGCTTTCTTAAAATCTAAGTGCGTTACAATTGTAGACTAATCGTCGAATTAGATTTCGATATCAACATTTTAACCTAACTCGAATACTTGATATTAATCTCTTGACTCGACTTGGAATCGATCTAGGTCAACGATTTCTTAATTCGATCCAATCGACTCGCCAAGCAATCGAAAATGACGTCAAAATGTCAAGATTTTCTATTTTTAAAAAAATTCGCATTATTTGAATTACTAAAAATAGTTTAAAAATAATAACGCACAAATAACGTACAAATGCATTATCTAAATGCATTACTATATAATATTATAAACAAATTAATTAAATTAATCAATTTAATTAAGTTGATTAATGCACTTTTTCAAAAATGATCTAAATTTTTCGAGTCTTGGCGAGTCGAACCAAGTTATACGCTAAGTACTTCATATCTACCCTTTGACCCGACTCGAATACTCGAGTCAAGATTTCTAACCCAAATTGAATCTTGGCGAGCCAAGAACCTAGCTCGAACTCGATGACTCGACTCGACGCGACCAATCTATACAATTGCTTATTTATTTGTATCTAAGTAACTAATATTATGAGCGAATCGTTGCGAGATTGTTCACTTCAATAGACGAGAGCGATAATATGTTTGATTTTAGATATCTTTACGATGTGTTTGCGCTTTTGCGATTCAAATGCGTTAAGAAAAGAACTTTATGATCGTAACTTGTTGCTACGTATATTCGTTATGTCGAATCGAAAACATTGCTTGTTTATATAAAGATACGAACAAAAGTTGACATTAAATTTAAACATTAAGACTACACGAACACGAAAATATATAAGCACTTTATATTAAGAAACGATCTTTACATGATCGCAATTTATAAAAAGAACTTATACGTAAATTTTTAAAGCTTTCGTTCTTGATGTGTACAAGTTTAAGAATCTAAAATTATCGAACGACATATAAGATTTCTTTTGTGAATTAGAAATCAATATTGTCTTTACAATTCTTATGAAGAATTTTCTTATACGTGAATATTATAATAGGTGATTTTTAATATTGGAGCGTCGCGACTTGGATTTGAAAATTTGATTGCGCAAAAAATATATAGGACTCGCATAAATCCCTAGAGGTGTTAAATCAAATATTAAAAAAAAAAAAAAAAGTTATTAAAATTTACAAATTAATCTAATTAAGATCTTTTAAAATAACATTATATGCATAAGAAATATTTTGTTTTCGATATAAAATAGATTTATTTCTTTTAATATTAGATTATCTTATTCTTGTTGTTCTTTTTCTTCTTTATATTTTTCTTATCTTCTATCTTATTGTTATTATCTACGTTATTGTTATTTCTATTAATAGAATTATTGCTCTAAGCAATTATTAATAATCTTTTTGTAACTTTATAATAAAAGTTAAATAAAGCTAACTTTGTCTTAAATTTATATATTATTCTATTAAATATAATTTTTTCGATAGCAATACAATATAATGTAGAGAAGAAATTTGCTATTAACTTTAGATTATCTATTGTTTACTTTTAATTCTTAACAATACTATTTTTTTTTAAATCTAATATAACAATCTAACAATATTTTCTCAAAAATTTATTTAAAAAACTTCTTAATAAGAACATTATTGTCGATATCTATATTAATAAAACTTAATTTGCAAATAACAAATAGAGAAAAAAAAGAAAAAGCCAAAACAATTAATTTAGTTTTTTGTTTAATTGTTGTCGATTGTATAAAATCTACAATAGATAGTATTTACTATAATAGAAATTGCATTTGCGAAAACTAATATTATTATTAAAACTATTAATATTGATTTTATATTTATGTTATAAAGTTTAACAATACAAATATATAATTAGATAAATAATATATTGATAATTAAGACTAATATAGAGATTGCTACTAATATATAGATTGCTACTAATATATAGATTGTTGCTAATATATAGATTGTTGCTATATTATCGAAGTATTCTTCTTAGATATTAAATTTATTATATTTTTGTTAATAGTTTTCTAAATTTGTATTTTTGTTATTTGTTGTTAAAACTATATATAAATCTTTAAATTACTACTAAAATTGCTCTTTTTTTTACAATTATTATTATATATTTGCTTTGCTTTAAAAATATAAGTTGTAGAAGTTATTTTATTTCTTTGATCTATTTACAATAGATATAACTCTTGCGATAGCTTGTATATAAATACTAGACTAGTTGCACTAACCTAGAAATGTCACGTGCAAATGCCAAGACTCGAGTCAAAAAAAATTCGAGGAATCGAATCGCTCAAAGTAGTTTAGTTAATTACTATAAGTAGTTTAGCGCAAAGCGTGCTAAACTAATTTGAGCGATTCGATTTCAAAAAATTGTCGCGACCCAATCTTGGCGCCAGGTCGAACTAGAGGAGTAGTATTATAACTCGACTCGACGATTAGTCTAATAAATACATTTACTTTCTTCTTAATAATAGCTTTAAACTATTGTGTTTGTTTCAAGGTTTTTATATTATAGTACTTGTTAATATAATTAACAAAGCAATAGTTATTTTAATTAATACAATATTTGTTGTAATATTGTTAGTAAATAGTAAATTAATAATCGATATTATTTATATTCTTTGCAATATTTGCTTTGTTTCTTGTTTGTTCTAATAATCGATCTATTTTAGTAAATCTAGTTTTCGATATAATATTATCGATTGAAAAATCTAAAAATAGATAAATACGTAATTGTTTTTATAAGATAGAAATAGAAAAATTAATTAAGTTTTTGTCGACAATAATAATAGTCTCGATTTTAATTGTTAAATTAGAATAGAATTTTATTGTCTAAACTCTAATTATATTAATAACTTTGCTCTATTAAAATACTAAAAAGTTATTAATAGACTAATAAATTTGCGCAACTCTTATATACTTTGCTTTAACAATTATTATAATATTTTGCAAAACTTAGCTCTTGTTAGTATTACGTTTATTAAATTTATTATTAAATAGTTGTTCGAAAACTTAGATATTAAACTTGCTAATTATTTATATAACTACAATATAAATCTACTCTAGATATTTGCTAACGCAAAAATCGATTTTTATCTCTATCTTAAAATTATTGTATTTCTTCTTTATTTTTAACTTTTTTAATTTAGAACTAGATAATTAATTTACTTTTTTTTAAGTTTTATATTTCTTGTAAAAACAACAAAGAATCTCGACTTTATTATATTTTTTAATATTTTTTATTTATTTGCGCTACTCTTTCTTTTGTCGCATTTCTACTTATATGCAAATATTTAATATTCTTTTATTTGTTTTGTATTTGCATTTGCAAGCAATATTATTAATAGAATTGCAAATAACAATGTAAAAAATCTTTTTTTAATAACAACATTTTGTAAATTATAAATAGTAGACTTTGTTTTACAAGTAATGCAATTTTTTATCTAATGTTTTAGAAAGATTGCGCAACTTTAATTGTAACAATAATACAATTGCTTTTGCAAGAATTAGTTGTAGAGCTATATCGTACTTTACATTAAGCGTCGAGATGTTTTTTCTTCGTATTAAATCGATCAAATTAAATAGTTCGAAAAGCTTTACTTATACTCGAAATTTTGAACATTAAACATTGTTCTTCTTTGCACTTCTTGTACACGCAATGCATTATCACAAAATTTGTTAAGATAATCGCACTATTTATAAAGCTCGTTCTACGCTTTCTATTAATGTTAAAATTGTAAAAATCGAATCGCTTTTAAGAGTAATAAAGTAGAAAAAATAATTAAGTCAATTGTTTTAAGCTAATGAGATGTAAAAGAGTTAAGATCTAACGAAGCTATAAACGATAGCTATATACATTGTCAAATGCGTTTGCTTATCTAGATGCATCAAGATTTTATCAAGATCACCTAATCATAAATTCTTGATTCGTCATCTAGTAGTAAGTAGCCTAAACATAAGTGCAATATCGTAACAATCTATCGTTAATTAGAAAATGTGCAACGTTCTTGCTATAAGTAGTCATAGTAAGTTCGCGAAAGTCATAGTGTCATATTATAAGCATAAGTCGTGAGTCGAAAATAAGAGCAACGAAGAAAAAATTATTGAAGACAATTGCTTCGTCGCAAAGTAAATGCTTAATCAAGATTTTTATTTGTTATCAATAACATCAATATCTATAGAAATATTTTGAATAATACGTGAATAAGCACTTGTGATCGACGAAGCATTACTTCTTGTTGCGACAACGTCGATGAAAATGCTTCGATAATAGATCTCGCAATTTGTTTTAATACAAATAAAATAATAGATAAGATTTGCTTCGTAGTCGTTTGTTTCGATAAGAAAATAATAGATTTCGTAACTCTAATTGATCGTTTCGTCATAAAGATGTTAGAGAGATAAGTAAGATCGTAGTTTTTTATTAGATCGATGAACTCTTTAAGTGCAATAACAAACTTTTACTTATTATACTTAGATTCATAATTCTTTTAACGTAGAAAATATTAAATTGTCTATATAAAATCGTACTTTCTAGTACGTCTATTAACTAGCTTGTTTATCTCGTAAAACTTTATTTATGAAGTGTTAAAAATGTTTTCGACTTTAATTTCTAAAAAATAGTTTAGACGTAATCGATTGTAAAAATTGTTGCTCTTAAAAACTAATTTTAATTAAGTAATTGATATCACAAAGTGCACGCGTTATCTAAATAATAGATCGAGTTCGTATACTAATCGATCTATGCGTCGCTTAATAAGAAAGAGTTTAATTCGCTAATTATTAAGCTTTCTATTATGTTTGTTAAGAAGTGCATAATTACAATAAAGTCGAAAAAATGTCTGGTCTCTCGATTTAAGTAGTAGCGAGATGTGCATTAAGTTGTATCTAATTTTAAATAGCACGCTAACGTAAAAAATAGCGTTCGCAATTTCTTATCAATATTGAAATTGCGTTGCTTCGAGACTATTTAATTGTATCTTAATATTCTTGTTCACGTTCTTGTTTAATGTAGTAGAGATATAAATTGCTTTCTTAAGCTTGAACTTATAACATATCTTGTTAAATAACTTTTTGTCGAAGCATTAAATAAGTTATTGAAGCACATTTGCAAGTTAAGCAACGTTTTAATTCAATTAATATCGAAATTGTTAAAAATAAGATAACGAAAAGCTATCTTAAAGATTTGATTAATGCGTTTCGAAAAACTATTAATTTGAAAATAGTATACGAAATTAAATAACATTCGTACTTTTAATTTTTGAAGCATAATAATTTAAAAGTTTGATAGAAATTTAGAGTTGCGATTCGAGATAATTGAAGTTAATATATTTTAATTTGTTAATTGCAATTTGTTAAACATTTTGTTAATTTACTTAGCGACGTTAAACGTAGATTTATCGAGTATAAATAGAATTTTTCTTAAGAACTTGTTAATAATATTTAGTACGCAATTATATTGTTGTAAGTTCGTTGTAAATAAAGTTAGAACGAAGTTTATAATTATAATATAAAACGAAATAAACGAAGTAAATAGAGACATTAACTTATTGTACTCGCGATAGCAACGCGTTTGATTAAATTAACACTAAAAATAGTATCGTATGTAGATAATAAGCTTTCGAGATAACTTGTAGATGTAGATTGTATTACTTAGCTTGACGTAAATTCTATAATAACTCGCATGAAAGCAATCGTTATGCGTTGCTCTTCTTATTGTACTCTTAATGTTGCGAGATATGTATAAACGCGTTTTGCTATTTTTGACGTAATAAATAAGATTATTTATTAAGCAAAAATCGATGTTAATACGTCGCGATAATAGAAATAAGTTTAATTGTGCTTCGACAATAAATTTTGTCTTAGCAATAACTAGAGATAATGCTTTGATAACAAGAAGATGTGTTCTAGTAATTGCTTTCGCAATAGTAGATAAGACATTTATCGCAAATAGTGCTTCTATCGTCTTAATAATAATAGACGAAACTTTGATTGCGACAACAATAATAAGTTTGTAAAGCATTAAGAGAAGCTTTTTCTATACAAGATCTTTCTAGTATTTCTTTTAAATCTTGACGCGAAAAGCATTATTTATAATTATTATTGCTTGATTGTATGCATAGACTTTATTGTCGATATTAAGAGCGTCGATATTGTTTGTTTTAATAGATTTAATAAATAGTTAACTTAATGCATTCGATACTAGATTAGACTTGTCAAATCTATAATATATGTTCAAGCAAAACTAAAATAGATATATAGAGACTCGTACAAGCTTTATGTTTAATCGATCAATATTGCTAGAAGTAAGCTTTGTCTAATTGAAAATCGATAAACTTGTATTATAATCTATATATACGATTGTAAAACAATTTGAACTAACAATTATTAATTATGTTTTACGAACAATTTATATTAATGCAATTATTTTTAACTTAAACGATCAATATTGTGTCTTTGCTTCAAAGAGCATCTTACTAAGAAATATAATAGATTCGACGTCGTTGCGTCGCGATAACTTGATGTAATTCTTATCTTTCTTATTGCGCTTTATTAGATTGATCGTTGAATCAAGTTATGATATTATCTCTCTAGCTCGACCTGGCGCCAAGATTGGATCGCAACGATTTTTTGGAATCGAATCGCTCAAATTATTTTAGCGCGCTTCGCGCTAAACTACTTATAGTAATCGACTAAACTACTTTAAGCGATTCGATTCCTCGATTTTTTTTGACCTAGATCTTGGCATTTGCACGTGACATTTTCCGGGTTAACGCGACTAGTCTACGCTTTATATAGTATACTATTATTTTATAATCTCGTTTCTTTGATGTATTTATGTCGACGAACAAGACTCTTGTTCTATTGTAGTAGATTAAGAAGATAACTTTGATAAATGTATTTTAAAGTTAATTGAATAAGTCGAGTTCGATCTCGTTAGACGTAATAATTATAATAGAACAAGAGTGTCGTCTTTAAACAAAAATTTTGATAGATCTCTTGTAAAGCAAACGCGTTTTGCGCTTTTGAAGAGACTTCGTCTTCTATGCATAGTAAGGCACATATTAACGTAAATAGTTTGTCTTGTTTAAATAGATTTCGAGGTATTTTAACGTTCTAGAAAATCGAAGCTCTCAAATCGTTGTCAACTTATCTTTCGCGATAACAAGATTAAGATTGTCGATCTTTTAATTAAGTAATGCAATGATAGAATAATTTAAGAAGATTTTGTTTGATTTAATAGCAATATTTATGCGCTTAAACAATTTAAAGATCTCGTTTAAATAATGTAGATACTCTTTCAAGATATTAGAATAAATGACAACGTCGTCAACGTAAATTCTAGCGAAGTTGTATAAGCGTAACATAATATCTATTTGTCTCTATATATAAATCAAGAAGTTTTGATAGCTTATAACAACTACGTTTTATTACTTATTATCGCGATAATTAACTACAATAAGCTTGTAGCAATCTTAGTATCGCACTAATTATTAAGAGAAGAAGCTAGCATAGTCTATAATCAAGATGTAGAAGAAGTTTATAATAGTCGCTAGAACGTCGAATTGCAATGACATAGAATAGACGTCGAATATAAAGATTTTGTTAAGATTTTTTATGTTAATTATAACGCAATCTTTGCGTGTTTCGTTTACAACACGTCACACTACAAAGACAAGATAGTTATATAAGATAAACTAGATTGTCTACGACATCTTTTCTTTTGTATATAGACGATTAAATTTCTTGTTAATTGCTTGTTTGTTCTTCGAGTTTAAAAGATACACTCTAAAAGCGTCTAACTTCGCGTTAGAAAAAAAAAATATTTACATCTATTACTTCTTAAGTAGATTAACGATGTTCTCAAAGTTGCAAAAAATGTTTTAATATTTTTTTGCAACAATAGATAGACGATTGCAAACGAAATTGTTATCGTAGATAATAATTTCGTTAGACATTATTATCTTCATTAGTGCTTCGATAGAAGTAACAATATTATCGCAAAATCGTGAAAATAATAATCTAGATAGTACGATGCTCGAATAAGAAATTGTTATTAAGAGCGTTAACGATAATGTTATTGCGATATCGATCTAAGATATTATAGATTCTTGAAAGATAAATATATTGGCAACATTATCAAAGACGACAATAACTATTAGATCTACTATAGAAGTATGCTTTGCAATTTGCTTCAATCGTTTAAATTATATTGATAAAGATGTTATTGCTAGATAAGCATTCTTGAAATAAGTTAAATAGCAATTGTTCTTATCGTAATTTCTTAGTTTTTTAATTATTAAATTCTTTGATATTATAAAGATCTTACTAAAGACGTTTTTAATTTAAATTGTTTTAACATTCGCATTTACGATGTAAGCGAAGAAGTTATTGTTAAATTTTAATGCAATGTTGAATCTAGATAGAAAGTTGTAGTTGCAATTACTTAATATAATCTTATCGCAATACTTAATCGATATAACTATAACAATATGTGAAGATATTGTTATTTACTTTCTATTACGTAGCTTGCGTTCGACGCGCTTCTTTCTTAATGTTACGAAAAGAGATGCGATTATATTACAACTATCTATAACTATCTTTTTTTGTGTTACATCGAAAACTATAACTTTTAATCTTAATATATTGATGTCAATAAATATCTTTATTCGAAGATTGTCTATTACGTGCATCTCTCGCTTAAAGTAAGTTATAGCGAAAGTCTTATTACTAAGCGTTTTAACTATGTAGAAGTCGAGCTCGCAATATTTAGACGTATTATGTTTGCGATCGTCTATATCACGTATCTTAAAAAAGATAGTAATTCGTTTAATTGTTTTATAAAGTTGCGAGACAAGAAACTTACGATTAGCTAGTAACATATCGCACTTAAAGTTAGAACATTTCTTTATCTTCTTATTATTAATAGAGTAACGCATTAGAATACAAACGTAATGTTAAGAACGAAAGTTGTACTTAGATTAAGTAATAGACGAAGCAAAGAACTCTATAATAATGACGAACGTAAACTTTATCAAGATTTCATTATCTAGATAATAGACATCGACGACGTCGATTCTACGACACGTTCGAACATATTAATAAAGCTTGTTGTTGACGATAAACTTCTATTGATAGCGACAATAGATAAGAGATAATTGTCTAGATGTTGTAACAAAGTAAACGTTAATAGTTGTCTTATTATTCGTGATATTTTGATCGCTATCTATCTTATTCTTTGCTTCGTTAAAATAGATAGAATAAGTTCTATTACTATTATTATACTTTCTATTATTGTAGTAATCTTTGTCTTCGTAATATGTATTTTGATTGTAATCTTTCAAATAGTTCTTCTAATTCTTTATGCTTCAATAGATTAATTATGTCTAAAAAAAAGCTTAACGATTGTCATTATAACGTTGAAACAACTAGCGCTAATTCTAATAAAAATTTAACTCGTTTAAAAGTGCGTTTTAAGTGACAAATTCAATTGTAATTTGCTTCGATTACAATAAAGCAAACAAAGTTCGCGATAACGACTAATTGTTTAAGAATTAATCTCGTTACTAGTATAATTGTTGTTTGTTCTAAGATTAATAAATACGATTCTAGTAAGAAAACAACTATTGTTGCTAAGATACGAAGTTTGCGAAACTTGACATAAAGAATTGAAAAGCGAGCTAAAGCTCTAAACAAAAAAATTGATTATATTTATTATTTTGCTAATTAAAGCGAGATTGAAAGTTGTTAAAGAAGATATTTATGTTACGATCGTAATTTTAATTGTCTTTGTCATAGCTTTTATTATGACTTTTGTTGTCATAATTTTTGTTTTTGTCTACAACGAATTTCTTCTTTTACTTCGATAATCTAGAACGTGCTTTCATAAGCTTTCATTATATCTTTTTGCGATTATTTAAATTCTTAAGAAACGCGTTGAGAATAATATTGATTCGCGACATAGACACGTCGCGTTAAAACTTAACGTTCAATTTATTCTAAATAATTTGAAGCTAGTTATAGATAAATAGCTCTATTAATCTCGCAACTCTTGTTATAGTCTAAGCGTACTTTTGAGACTTTTGTAATCGACGAACGTTCTAATTAATATAACACTTATTGATAATTATCTTTATAATCTTAGCAAAAGACTCACGAAATTGACAAACGAAACTATTGATTCACTTATTTAGATAATTGTTATATTTGAGTAAGCGACGCTTATTGTCAATAAGCTTCGAGATATATCAAATAAGAGCTTGCTCTCGCAAGCAAATAAAAAAACTAAAGCGTATTAAGTTATTATTTTTGATTAACGCAATGTTCTTAATACGATCTACGAAGATATAAACGTTACGAAAGATAATGTTCTTTTTAGCATACTTAATGATAAAATTGCTTAATGCGAATTTGTCGTCGTATTAAGAGTCAAAGAATTCAATGTTATTTGCGTGTTATTTAGATAATTCATTTGCTTCTTTTGTTAAGCTCGATAATTTTAACGATTTAAGTGATTTCGTAGATTCCAGAGAATTCTAAGAGATTGCTCTTTAAAGCATTTTTTATATACGAGCTAAAATTCGATTTATTTCGACGTTCATCGCGATGTCAACGATTGCTTAAATGACAACGTCGATAAACATAATAATAATGATGCTTTAAGAATTTATAAATGTGTCGTAAATTGTTTTCTTAACAAATGTTTTCTTAGTCTATAATCTAGATTTACTAGTAGCGATGAAATCGATTAATTTTAATATGCTTTGTCGTTTGTTGCGCTTAGAAATAAGCGTATTGTTTAAATTGTTAAGATATTTAGTCTTTGTTCGTGAAGCAAATGCTTCGACTTCTAGTAACGTATCGTTAATAAAGAGCGAGCTATTCACGTTACTCGAGTTATAAGATTGTAGAAAGTTTTCGTAGACAAAAGTTTATTAATAAAGAGCAATAACGTTGAAGAATTGTTAAATGATCGCTCAAAAATCATTAACGTCAATAATTTACTTAACAAGATATGTTAAGAGTTTTGTCGAAGCAAAGTTTCGCGTGTTTCGACTAAATTAAGAAAGTGTCGAAGAACGAAAATAAGTTGCTACAATAATTTCTACGATATTAATGATAGCAATATTAAGATTCTTTGCGTATTAATAAGACGACTTGATAAAGACATTAATAACAAAGACGATAATAACAATGTTGTTATTAAGAAAAGTTAACTTGATTGATCTTGATGTCTTGATCAAGACTCTAAATTGACGTTATCAATAATTTAATAGATACGATTGCAATAATTACTTCACGATGAATGAGATAATAGTAGTAATAATTGAGCAAACTTTAATCACCTAGTTAAACAAAGACGATAAGCACTATTAAAGAATGAGAGTTGACATCAAGATATAATCGATAATTCTAAGAACTAATTGGTCGAAGTAGTATGTAATACTTACGAATTAATTGATCAAGATCAATCGTATAAAACAATAATAATCTATATAATTGAAGCTATCATTTGATAAGATGTAAAAGAGTTGAGATTTAACGAAGTTATAAACAATAACTATATACATTGTCAAATGCGTCTATCTATCTAGATGCATCGAGATTTAATTGGAATTATCACATTATCTAATTATGAATTCTTGATTCGTCATCTAGTAGTAAGTAGTCTAAACATAAGTGCAATATTGTAACATAAGCATTAATTAAATTACTTTTAATTGTATTATTGTTTCAAATTTTGTAACATTAATTCAATTGATAAATTGTCTCTTTGAGCAAGTTGTATTCTTGCTTTTCAATTACAATCTAATTTGATAATTCGTTAATTGTATTACTATTACAATTAAAGCTGCGCAATCTCTCTTTTTATTGCTTTTTTTAAATATTATCGACGTAGATTCTATACAACAAGATTATATAATTAATAGTAAAAAGATAAAAATATTTGCAACAATATTGCAACTATTGTTATTAATAACAAAATTATTATTCAATAGAGAAATAAAAGAAGAAAAAAAGAAGAAAAGAAAAAAAGTATTTAATTGCTATCTACAATTTCTCGATTTTTGCTTTCAAAAACAATAGTAATATAAGTAATAGATTGTCTCTATCTATTAGAGACACAAAACAATATAGACTAATAAAAAAGGATAAAATCTTAATTGCGACGTTGAGAAGATATATTGTAGATCTAAAAATCGTATAAATTTGATAGATTATATAAACAAAAGCTTTAGTTTGCTAATTAGAAAGATTGCGCAACTTCAATTGTAACAATAATACAATTGACGAATTATTAAATTAGATTATAATTAAAAAGCAAGAATACAACTTACTTAAAGAGACAATTTATTAATTGAATTAATGTTACAAAATTTGAAACAATAATACAATTAAAAAAAAATCAATTGACGTTCGAAACAATTGACTTAATTATTTTTTCTACTTTATTACTCTTAAAAGCGATTCGATTTTTACAATTTTAACATTAATAGAAAGCGTAGAACGAGCTTTATAAATAGTGCGATTATCTTAACAAATTTTGTGATAATGCATTGCGTGTACAAGAAGTGCAAAGAAGAACAATGTTTAATGTTCAAAATTTCGAGTACGAATAAAGCTTTTCGAATTACTCAATTTGATTGACTTGATACGAAGAAAAAACATCTCGACGCTTAATGTAAAGTACGATATAGTTCTATAGCTAGTTCTCGCAAAAGCAATTGTATCATTGTTACAATTAAAGTTGCACAACCTCTCTATTAGATCAATAGATGCAATAGCAATAATTGAGAAGATAACTTGTAGTATATATGTGCCAATAATAAGAGATTAAGTCTTTTCCTAATGCCAAGCTTTGCAGACACACATAAAAGCGCTAATAGTGATCTTTTAGCTTCGTCTTTTATCTTGATCTGCGCCTGACAAAGATCAAGGAAACTGGAAAACCCTTAGTCAGGGTCAAATTTGTGAATCGTCCTCCAATTCTTGAGACAACTTGTTGTCCATGGCCGTCCGGTCACACTGGGGTGTCTTGTCATTTTTGCTCAAATGAAACGTTCGATTATCATCGATGCATTCAAACGCTCTTCCGGACCAGTGCAGCTGTACATGGACGATGGAATGATGCTTCTTTTGGGCTCTCGCAATTGGGGTAGAGATTTCTCCTATAAGCAGCCACATAAGCAGCCCTTCCCATCAGCTACTGTATATTGCAGGCAACTCTAATCAAGCTTCCTCATCTGTAGAGTGCTTGTGTGGGTTTTAAAGAACCAAATGACCCTCAATAGATGTCATCCGATACAGATTCAGGTGACGCAAGTTTGGCCACTTCACCCGGCCTACGGTATACTGCAGGTCGGAATACTTCTTCCAACAATTAATTAGGCCGAGAACATCTTTACGTCGAGGCCTCTTTCATTTAGTGGCCCGCTTGCTCATGGCTGCGTTGACGAACAAAACAACGAAAGCCGCGAAATAGTCACTGTTGAAGTAGCGAGGGGTAGATATGCAAGAATGGTTTGCTTCAGCAGCGCGGATCAATGTTAATTTGCGGAATAGTTTTGCTATAGCTCAGTACATTTACCGTGTGCCCATTTGAGAGACCAATACGCCAATTCCATGATGGACATTCGGGATTGCATTTACCACTGAGAGAATTTCAACGATTCAGTGGGACCTGCCGTCCAAATCGACACGATTTTCTCTGAGGACGGAGACCTTATATGGTAGTTGCTTGTCTCAACTCTCCTCACTTTCCTCCTTCCACAATGTAATTTGCATACCTCCTGAAAAATCATGCTTCCATTAACGCTTGGCTTTCGTACGGGGCTACTGTTCATCCAATACTGATGAAAAAATGTGCAAGCATTCCTCGCTACCTCCCATAAAGTCAATCGATAAATGGCAAGGGATTTGAGGGACGTGGAGACCCGCAATAAACCAACATCAGGTCACCGAAGAGAACCATCATCCGGTGGCATGATGCGGGTGACAGAAGTTCATCGAGTCAAACACATATACTGGGTCTTCTCCGGATGTTCTGGTAGATGTTTGGATTGACCAGGTCAAAAGTTTCGACCGTTTCCCTTTTAAACCATGGGACTTCATTGACCGTACATCCTGTCAAGAAGCCTTCGGGACATTCTTTCAGACAATGCCAACGATTGGTGAGGATAGTGAGAACACGTAATTCCCAAAACCCTTGCAAGATAATTTACCTCACCAGGGCACGTGATGTCGCCTCTTGAGTACGTGTATAGACCCTGTGCTTAATAAAATGCGGGTATTGGGCATCCTGAACCAGTTCAACACACATTGCAAGGCTAAGAGGTAAAGTAGCTTGTGCAACCCTGTGAATAAAAAGTGGGTCCTCTTTGTAATGAAAACATTGTGGGTCCTCAAAACCTCGGCGCAACACTTGCCCCAACTCACTCTCTCAAATAAAATACTTTACCTCTGACTGAACCAGGTTCGTGATTCATATTGCCGCACCGAGTCCCCCACAAGATGTATCTCTTCGCCACAAGCGTCATGCTTGTCACTGCCATCTTGTCAACGTTGACAGTTGCGGATACTGTTCCCAGCTTTCCAGCATGTGGAGTCAGTATGCCATCGTCAAAAAAGACTTTCAAATACTGACGATCCCATATAGACAGCTTGCACCGTGCAAGCTGCAGGCATTGCAGGCTGTAGCCCAAACGATTTTCGCTGCCTCTGTAAGAGCGTGCCATTTCTGAACGCCGTGCAGGAATGCGAAGCAGCTAACTGCTCCATCAACGATCTCGGACGTAAGTGGCCCCGAAGCAATACCATCCTGAGCCTATCTTCCCACAATGTCCCAAGCGAGTACACGAATTGACTTCACGACCACAGAGATTGGCCTACTTACGCCTCATATCTGCCTTCCGTTCGGCGGTATCCCCTCTACAACAGCGACATCCGATTACATCACAGCGCCCAACCCATTAGCTCCCACCGCCGTCGTTGCGGCTGCCAGCTCGATTCTTGCGTCACAGAACGCAGCCTCATCCGCCCATGTCCCGCTTCCGACTTGCCCCTGCCTTGCATCTGTGAATGCTCTCTTAGGCGTTGACGGGTGCCAGCTGAATAATCCTGAATTCGTACGTTGCCGTTGCACGAATACAAGATTTCAGCGTCCTCTGTACCAGTGCGAAATGGACCAATGTAGTGATTACAACTTAGGCAGTAAGCATACCTTATCTCGAGATCGATGCTAGCCGCTGACGTAGTTCTTGTAGAGCTGACTCCATACGATCTCGAGTGTGCTCCTTATTATGGGTACAAATCTTGGGACGTCTGTATGGGAGGCATTAATAGCACTGCGGTTGTCTGTCCTCCTGCAGGCGTGGCAGGCTCAGGGGGAGCAGGCTATGGATATGGCAATGGGACTTTCGCTGCAACGCCTAGACCTTTACCGTTCACCGACGCTGCGACACAAGCGAGCATGGCGACAGACTGGGCGGTCGAGGCTGTTATGATTATGGGGGGTCTCGGGGTTGTGCTAGTGTGGCTATGATGATTGGGTCATCTCAGTGAGTGGCACGAGACCATCTGCAAGCTTTGGGCGAGAATAGAATGCAAGTCAACCAACGGTTCGATCTTGTCCACGCGCTATTCATGCGACACGTTGAGGCTCCACATGCGCTCTAGTGGTTATGGCAGTTGTGGAGTCAAGCCTTGCCTTCTCCTAGCGACTCGAGCCTACAACAATACTAACGGCGCGTATGGCGCTAGCCGACTGGTGACCTGATAAGTAGGCGATGCCCGTCCGATATATCACGATACGGCATCTTGACTGCCAACTACTATGCTTCTGAGATTTGCAAGCAGACTTTCCGCCCTATGCACCCTGGCTGCGGCTTTTTCGAGTCCATCAACTGCGCTGGGCATCCCAAGCTCCACGGACGGTACTGCACTAATCAAAGCTGACTTTCTCCCTGCGAACACATCTTCCCTACAGTACGATGTCTTCCCTCTTATGGTAGACGCCAAGGTCCATTACGGTGCTTAACGCTACGGTCTGGATCTAGTCCGCAGCGCTTGTAAAAGTGCCTTACAGAGGATCAGCACCAGTCCGAATAGATTCACTGTCGCCCAACGTGATCCAAGACGAAGGCCTTCTATGGTCCTGCCAAATCGATGGCCTAGCGGTAACGATCCCTGAATGCTGATGCCAGTTATTCCGAACTCGCTACCTCGCAAGGCTTGCGCTCCGACTATGCTGACAACCACGACAGCGGACCTCAAATGCGTGATCGATCTGACCACTGCCCCAGGAACCACTTCTGATACAACGTCGGATCTCGAGATCAGACAAGCCGCTCATCGCGTGATCAATGAATGCGTGAGACAACCAGGTCCTACCAGCGGCGGCAGTGTGGGCGCCGTAGGTAGGTCTACACTATTCCTGGGTGACTCGTGAGCTCTCAGCTCCCGGACACTGACATTCGAACAGGCACTACTGGGAATTCAATAGTCATCGTCCGACTGTACGAACCGCAATTGATCTGTGACCCGATGTATCGGCAACCTCCCCCGCCGGGTTCGTGCTCCGGTCTCATCGCGAAGATGCCTGTGAGCCCGGGCCGCAAGCTCTTTGGGTACAAAAATTCGCCCGGTGTTGAAGAGCCAACGCCGATAACAACCAGCATCAGAGATCGTAAGAGCATCATGAAACCCGTTACGAGAGATCATTCGTTGAGAGGATCCTAGCTGCGTTGAAATGTGCGATGACGATAGACACATGGTCATTGACGGTCTATGGCAACTGGTTTGATCTGTGGCAAGGAGCAGTGGCGGTTGAGGCTTTTTGCGTTGCTCGCGGGTCGGCTGGTATGGCTTGGGGAATTGGTACGTAGAATCTTTAAGCCTACAAATCGGGCCTGTGTCCTCTCATGCGCTGTTAAACCGCTTCTCGGGCTTTGGCCTCGTTCATCGCGATCTGACAAGCCTGTACTGACGGTTTTGTGGTAGGTGAGGGCAAGCCCGGAGGGCTTAGGATAGTCGTCAGAGAAACAGGATCTGGAAATGATGTGGCAACCTCGTGAGGCTTGCCAATATAGGGTGACTAATCCAAGTCTCGATACTATGACTGCAAGCAGTCGTTCTCTCGCTAAGGTTGCTACAGGTCCAATAAACACTTCTCAACATACCGCCATACAGTATTTGTGTTTGTTTACACGGGCGAGCTGAGCTTGAGCTCAGCGATCCAGTGGAAGCACGAATGAGGCATTTGCAATCAGAAATGGGGCCATGACTGCAATGATGTGATTCTCGAATCCTCAGAAGGCTCCAGATCAGCGTCGCCACTGCAGAATTCTATCGAGCTACCAGATAACCGGTGCCATGTCCTCATGCTCTCCCTCCCCAGACCTATCGGCTTCGTCGTCCTCTTCTATCTCGTCTTCTGATTTTCGTGTCCACCATTTCTTTCTGGAAATCATGCCTGTTCGAAGTGACAATCGCAATGTAATGCTTCAAAGCAATTTATAAAAAAAAACTCCGGTGGTTGGGTGCTTCAGGTTGAAGTTCATCTATAAGGTGGCTGATGCTCTGATCCAGCTCTCCATAACCGATCGAGCTCCATAACTTACCATGAAAAGCTTTTACAAGCTTTTCGTAACGGACTGGGTGAACAAGAGCCTATACATAATGTGAGTTCTTAGCAACGTGAATATCTGTTGTCAACATACCTCTATTCGTTTCATGAATGCCTTCAATTTATCACAATTCCACAGATCTGTGAAGCTGGTTGCTTTTTGATTTTCCTGCCCGAGAGATACAAATCTCAAGGCGATAAGGGTCTCGAAGAAGAAATCCACCGATATTGAAGGCCACCTTCGGAACAAATGTCTAAACATACATTTCGGAGGACTTTTCATATTGAATAGCTTGATTACTAAAGCTCGTCATTCTCTTTGGGCTGTGCTTGGCCAACCTTATTATAGGCCACATTATTCCTGTCTTCCTGCTTCAATTTCGACGAAGCAATCAGCTGGGTGATCTTCTGCTTCTTCTTAGCTTACTGACCGTGTTGCCACATAGCATTACTGGTAACGACTGGTTCGCATAGCGTAGGTTTTTTGTTGTAGCGGCAGTATACCTCCTGGGGGTGGATCGAACCTGACCATGGCCCATTCAGGCCAGAAGCGGAGAAGAAGGCCGTCCATAATAGACACTTATCCTTAGTCGTCTTGGACCAGAGCATAGCGCGCTGCACATTGTTGGGCTCGTGTCACGTAGAGGATTGAACGCTGAGTATCTTGACCTATCTACGTCGGTATAGTGCTTCTTGACCTTTCCGACAAACAGCTTGGTGTAGAAAAGTACCATGTCACAGCCTTGAGTATTCAAGAATAACTCATGGGTTGCGACGCGAAGACCATGTCCTTCGTTGACATTGTATGCCACATCTTCGTATTAATGTCAAGAACCTGCTGATAAATTAAACAATCTCACCACAACGGCCACCGACGCGTCGTAGGAGCCCTGAAGGAGAAGCTCTCCAAGTAGTGCAGATGCAAATAGCCCGTCAACAACGAGAACGTAGGTAAAGAAACCGTGTGCGGATTCAGGAGTCAAACCTACTGATTCAAAAAATAATAAGAAAAAAGTCGCAAAACATATAAAGAATATGCTCTTCAGAAATGTTGCAATGCACATGCCATAATACAGAAAGATACAACGAATATTGCGATGCTAAACTCTGGAGTCCGACTTGTATAAGCTTTGCTGTAACGAGGGCACTTGACAGAAGCTGTCTAGCCTCCTGGATTGATTGAGCTTACGTTCAACAATTTTAGAAATACGTCGTACACTTGCTCCTGTAGGTAGCTTCCGGCCATAAGTTGACACTCGATGGTCGAGCATTTGTAAATGCCATTAAAGTCTTGACTGTACATTTCATCCATAATCGAGAGAATCAGTAGACAAATTCTAGTGTTATATTAGTATAGTTCCCCAAGACTGGGACGACAATCGAGAACTCGTACGGGACTTACGTTGTACGATAGTGTCGCGGGAGAAGGAGCGCGAGGCCATCACCGAAAGTGTGAATAACATGATAGATGTTAATCAGAAGCGACATCTCGTGATTGCAGCGTTTTCTAACGCTAAGCCAATCGATATTGGTCTTGTCAATATCGAACTTCTGCTCGATGTACCAGTTCTTTAAGTAGAAGTAATTGGGACGTTTTGACTTCTTGGTGATTTCTTTGATCTTGAATTAAGTCTTGAAGAGATAAATAAACGCTGGGGTTCCGAATTTTTATCGCCTTCTTCTAAATTTCTTTGAATTGTTTGCTCAGAAGGTTGTCTGCGACGATGTCGACGACTATGTCGAGTCTGACGTTTGAGCGCTCGACCTCGCGACGACGGGCAGCGACAATCATGATAGTTATTGCCGGTGCTTGGTCGAGCGACAGGGGATAATCTGTCTGGAAGATCTCGAAATAGACGGTCTCCTAAAAGTGACTATCTTGGGCTTGGGCGATGATCTCTGCAAGGCTCTCCACGGCGCTCTTCTCAAATAGACCGAAGAGAAGAATAGGCAGTTCGCTATGCTTGTCAAGAATTTGACGGACACGTTTGTCATGATAGATAGCGATCTTGTCCAACGGAGATGCATCCTTTCTGGGGAACAGAGTCAACGTCGACGCTGCGATATCTGATCGTCCAAGCGTGGCTTTGGAACGATGAACAATTGTTTTGCGCGTTTGGGAAGACTGCTTGGACGACGTTGCCGCTGCGTTTTTGCTAGGAGTGGACGGCATATTCTCTTGCTCGGCTTCTTCCGGGCGGGACTGGCTGGAGAAGCCACTCTGTCTCGTCTATGCAAGAAATTGTCAGCTACTGGGAAGCGAGCACAGGCGTGCAGATTGTGGAGTTCAAACCAACCTTGGGGCGAGTGGCTCCTGCAGGATCAGGGGCGTCAGCGGGACCCTAAGAGCGAGTGTAGGCTTCTGCGCGAGCGGATGACTGTGCGAATTGTTGTCAGCGAATACGTAGCAGACACAAGCGTACACGTCGTAGGATTCGGACCTATCCTCAGGACGATACGCTGAATCTGAGTCCGTGATTCCGATGGTACCCTGCGAGCGCCTAAGTCGCCACATATGCACCGGCGTCGCCTAGACCAAGACGGATATTGGCTGTCCGGTGCTATCCATCAGCATCCTTATGGTCTTCGGGCTTGTGTGTGTGTGATACAGCTTTCGGAGGACGCCGATCTCGTTTGCACACGCGCGGATGATCAACTTGGCGGCCTCTATCGGCATGGCGTTTCCTAAGCGCTGTTTTCAGACCGCTTGCGTATTGATCTGGTTGAGATGCAGAAGTAAAGTAAGCTGGTTTGAAGTCACCATCCTCGAAAGTCACCCCAACGACGCCGTTTACGCAGGTTCTTGTCGTATCGACAGTCAACGGAACCACGTTTCAGAAGCCCCATGAAGGATAGCTACCCCGACAAGCACCCCAGTGGGTTTCCACGCTTCGCGACACAGTTGGAAAGAGGGCATTGAGCTTGGAGACTTGCTTGTACTCTTGTTCGCAAATTGATCACTTGAGCGGAAACCGATCTCTGGTTTGAGAGACTGTGGGAAGGCAAATATATATATATATCCTTGGGAGTACAGACGCCGCACGCATCCGTTTTCGGCAGTCCATTTATCGTTCTCAGATTTACCGACCAAGCTCCAGAGGCTAAACCTCAGCCCATCTGTTCGCTATCTGTCCTTCTGAATATTGCGAATGACTTTGTCTTTTCCATGAGAATATTATAAAGAGCTTCGAGTCCCCTGTGCGAACCTGCAGTTAATCGAGCATCACAGAAGCATGAACCCATTGATACAAGCTAACAATTATCACAAACATGCTTCACACGACCGAGATCCGAATTCTAGTCGAGCGACTTCCCCTCATAGAAGAAGAGTCCGTGCCTCGGTGATTGATGAAGGTTTAAAAGCCAGGAGAGAGGATTTTGCGGCAGTCTTTTCCTGTAGTGCTTCGGCACTGAGGGCAAGATTTTCTAGTGTAGCATCGCCTCCTCCGAGCACCTTGGCAATAGACTGCTGCAGATGGTTGTGTGTGTTTAAGCCTTGATAGGGAAGAGTGGTGATATCCCAGGTACACAGGTGTCCCATGCCGTAGCGTTTTCTCGTGACGAAGGTTTCTAAGCCAGGTGAGAGCGTGGTGCCAATCTTCAAGCTCGTAGCCGCCGACCTGATCACCGAGAGTCGTTTCGCGGGGGCCGAGACGGATCTCTGGGTCAAGCTTGAGAAGGTGGTACTTGGCCGTGCTCCAGATTGAATCCCTTTGTTCGGAGTCATATGCAGAAGAGGTTGCCCAGTTGTGGATGGTGATACCCTCCAAAGAGTGAGTGTCTCGTCCGCAAGCGGTAGGTAGCATCGTATTGATATAGTCGACGGGCGAGTCCTCCTCCCGGAGCAGTCAGCTCCAGGTCTTTGTCACTGGGGTGTTGGTCGCAGTGGCCGTCACCATCGAATTCTTAATGAGTCTTTGTTCCAGTAGAAAGCTGAAGATCCATAGCGCTCTCTGATTTATGGAAATCATGCTGGACACAAAGCGTGCGAACAATAGTAGATGCTTAGTAATAGTATTATACTAGTATGTTAGTATATAGGGGGGCCTGAGACGATGCCAATCCTAGTAACTTTTCTCTTTGCTTGTGACAAGTCCTATTCATCATTGAGAACAGCTCTTTCAATCTCAGGCCCCCGTGAGCCAGGAAGCGTAACAGATCGTCTCTCATCTTGTAAGGGGGATCGCCGGCCTCATACTTCATATCGGCAAGGAAACCGGCACCCAGATCCTTTTCACGAAGCTGATTCATAAGGTGACACGAATGTTCAATCCAGCGTTCTTGAGTTGGCAATGCAGTCGTACGAATTATTTCGAGCAAGAGCTTATGGCTAGCTCCCTGAGCGGCGCTACAGGGAAGGCCCTGGTTTGCGGACTAAGCGGTTCCGTCACAAAGTCATTGCGTTCAGGACCGATCGAGGAAGTCGGAGATGGGGGAGCCGGAAACGCGGGAGCAGAGGCAGAACGACGGCGATGGTGGGCCAGCGAAAGCGGGACACGTTATTCCATAGTTCGCTTGGAATTGGCGTTGCCAGTTGGGAGGCGATTCGGAAGGAGGTGACGGGGCATTATAGTACTTCTTGTCGGCCGCTTTCTCCGCCTTCGCTTCTTCTTACCCTTGAGGATTTTTGGACGTAGAGCTACAATGCTTGCAGGGGCTGCCTCGTTGAGTTTTCCACACCCGAGGATGCCATGAAGGGCGTTTACCTAACCGTCATCAATCCGATCGAATCGAAGACCCGACTCGTAATCGCGAAGGTGATAGTGAAGTAATCACAAAAGAAGCCAGAGTTTTCTGAGGACCTGGCAGCATAGCATGGGCTCTGGTTGTCCTGCTTCTGCTTCTTAGTCGCCATATATTGACAGTCTTCCTCCTCACGTCACATAGGCGTAGCCTTTGCCTTCGTTCTCTCACATCTTCTCATCCCCTCACGGTTCAAAAGTAGAGATGAAGGCTCAAAGACTGTCAAGCGACCGGCTCGAATATCCCTGGCCGAGCAACTGTGCTCCGTTGAATCGTCTGATGACTGGCAGCCATTTCGCGGAATAGATTTCGTCAAGGTAATTGAGCGCCTTCGTCTTTCCTGTCAGGAAAAATTTCCACTATCACTTCGATCTCTTCACTTCCCTGCTCTTCATGGGTGAGTTTCCTCTGCTGCTCCGTATGTTGTACCTCTTATAAGTTAAGAGTGGACTTCATTCGCTTTGTATAGTGCGGAAGGAATATAATGTATAAGGTTTAGTAACATAGTGAAGTATGAGAAAAAAAAGTAATGCAGGCTCTTCCGTTTCGGTCAAGACCATTCTAGATATTTACCAGCTTCAGATTCGGAAGCAGGGGGACATGTGAAAGCCGCTCGGGTACTAGTCGAGGTGGAAGAAGTGCGAGCAGAGAGCTTGAAAGGCGATTAGATAAGGGGAATTTTGGCGTTGGACTCAATGCGCAGCAACAAAAGTGACTCTCAAGGGAAAGATCGCGGATCTCCACCCTTTCAGATCACCTAAATATGGTCCATCCGACCTAAGGCCCTTGATTGACTGAGTGAGCTGTCTCTCAGACTGAGTCCGTAAGGACCTTGTGGATTTGCTCCTTGTCGGCACCCAGCTTGGAAAAGTCTCCCGGGTTACTGCTAGGGAAATTCGCTGTAATTGCTCTCTCAATTTGTCTGGTTCCTGTGGTGCTCACTTCGACCCATCTGACGATGCTCGAGGAATGCTTTATCAGATAGACTTTCATGTCGCGGCTCAGATGTGTGCAATCTATGGACTTGCTCGGAACGAACTCACCGCCCCACATTTTGGCTTCGATTCTCTGCTTGACTCGTTGTTGGCGTTTGTAGTAAACCTTGCCGAGATATCTAATGGAATCCACTCCTCCGTTCTTGGCCGCGAGATCGAGAACGTTGGCTCCGTCGAGTTTGTCAACGCTCTCGAGCTGCCGTTCGGGGAAGAATGACCATGGACCGAAGGATTTGGCCGTAGGCAGGAGTGGAATCCTGTCTGTCACGCCAGAGCAGGACATGTCCCATGTCAGAATCTTCAACTGAGAGAGACTCCTTCACTATGTCATGTTACCACGCCGAGCCGTCATCAGTAAACAACTCATAAATACTCGCCTAACCAAGTCGAACAATGGTGGGAATTTTTAATACGCAGTTTCTCGAGTAGGTGATAGAACCAGTACGGTAGGTCTCGCACAAGCCATCTCTGTGGGAATACCACTCTCGTTCGAACGAGACTTACTGGCCGGACAACAAGGTCCACATATTGATGTGGAGGCCACCTGGGATGTCGTCGGCCTATGGGAAGGAGGAGGTACAACCCGCAAGAGAACACATTGTACTTGGTCAATTTGATTGATCAAGGGGAAGATTTTGATCAAAGTTCGGGAAACGTTGGAAATAGACATTCCAAAAAAAGAACGTCCTAGAGGTATTCCTAGCGCCTCAAGTTCTTTTTGTAGCACATCATGTTGAGAGACAAGAAGACGCCGCTTATCCATCTCCGTCTCAATAATAGCGTCATAGCGTTGTCGAATTAGGTCTTCCTACATTGCCTGTTGGATGTTGGATGAACGGCTGATTCCTAGAATGTGAAGCGCCATTCGCACTGGCTCGGAAAATTTGTGTCCCTCGCCTGTGTCCTTGCTGTGAAGTCTGAAAATCCGACGTTGAAAAAAAAATGTGGAGCAAAGAGCAATGAATGACACGAGCCGGATAAAGTGAATCGCTAGCTGGATGCTTTGGTGTTGACGCTCACTACGTTCTTACTCACCAATCGACGCAATGCTCTGGAGTCTCGGTGTTCAATGGTGACCATGATCTTTAATAGTATATATCTATAGGAAGACGATGATGAAGTCTCATCCAGCGCCGGTGCTAGCGAAAGGGAGATTGCGGTATGCGATAAAGGCTTTTGTGATGGGAATCAAGGTGACTTGTGTACCCAGTGTACATAGTTTCAAAGAGTAGATCGTAATTCTTCATCGTACGCATTTCCGAGGAAATTGATAATATTTGACATGGTCAAGATGTACCGACGGACTTGTGCAGCGTACGACGGACATAGCCACGCACTTACTCTATGTTCTGTAGATGGTCCACAACCACAGGCATTGAACATCCTGGTCGTCGTGCCACGCTCACATCATGGAACCGTTTGTAAAGTACTAAGTACTGTCGTCGCTCGTTGTCGCATTGAATAGTGCCATGCACTTCGAAAGTCCAAACGAGTCGCTCGGGCTAAACATCATCCATCACAGTCCGGAACATCATCTACAATGTCGCCCAGTCGACTAGATTGAGCCGTCGTTCTTGCGCAAACGAGGAAGTATCCTATCCAAGGTATTCGTAGTAATCTTAGCAACCCCCAGAAATCTAAACTCTTTGACACGATCTGGATTTGGTTCCTTGAGTCTACGCGTAGAGCCGCGAGATACGTGAGATGCGGTGCCGCGCGGTTTACGCAACATGCATGAGGGAGCGGACGTGTAACGGCGACTATACTGCAATAGCTGTTGTTGTATGGCACAGAGATTATACTATACAAAGGAAAAGGCAGGATGTGGTAGGCGGAAGTTATGTTGGTGGAGTGTAGATGTAGAATTGATGGAGGAGCTGGGTGCGAAGAGGTCCTTAAGTAGTCTGTTGTGATACTGGCAGAAGGGGAAGCGTGGGTGAATGGTAGTGAACATAGTGAAGGCAATGTTGTGAGGTGAACGCCGTGAGGGGACGCCGTGAGGGAACATAGTAACGGAATGATCTGGATAGAAAGCTCTGAGGGCGTTGTGGGTGTCATGAGATGATTTTGTATTGAAGGGTGCGAGGGAGCCCTTCCTTCCAGCAGTGCAAGACCCGATTCCCCATGATATTGGCTCGGCTTCATTGCGTGTACTGCCTCCATAGTTTCTCCACCAAGCGAATCTATGACCGTCACCCCTGCGCATATTTGGCTACTATTTCAGCGGCTTTATGAGCGTAACATGGATTTCCCGTCTTGAGAAAAAAGCGAACGACGTTCTCCCATAGAATGTCGAATCCATGTTCTCCGCCCTCCTCCTCAGTAAGAAGTAGCAGCTTCTGGGCCCTACTCTCGGTCAATGTGGTGTGATCAAGGCATTTTATGCCATTTTTCTGAACGAGCAAGGCCGACTGCGAGGCTCTGTACCAAGTTCCACAAGAAAGTTCTCCTGTATAGCAGTATTCTAATATAGTTCGCCGCCACTCGGCTATGCTATAGCGGAACTCATCAGACATCAGCTCATCGTAGGCGCCAAGGAGCGATACAATATCCCATGTATGGGTTGCGAAGCATCCCTGCTGAAGCAATCCCGGAAAGGGGTTCCCGATGTCAAAGATCACATGGTAACTTTTAGTTGTGGGTTTTTCAGTGGCGCCAGAGAGACCACTCACGGCTGCCCCATAAAAGCCAATATCAGTCGCCACCTGGCAAATCTTTTCCAAGGCAACATCGTCGTCATCATCCTCGGCCATCTGGTATAGATCCAATAAATGCTGTGGGTTCTTCAGCCTCGCCCGGCAAATAACTGCGAATATCTTTCCAAGTTGGGTCCGCTCTTGCCCCTTGGCGACAAGGTAAGAGATCGAGCCATCATATGTAGATGAGCACAAAATTTGAGATCTTAGCCAATCATTCGGTATTGCATGCCGGGCATGTTGCATAGTCGCCCAGTCGGCGTCGAGAATCAGCTCGCTTGACGAGCATGGCGCTCCACAGTAGTTCAAGCTTCGGATAGCGTCTATCGGTGCTTCAATCATCTCCATCGCAAGCTCTCTTATGCAACGTCCACCAGTCTCAATGCCAAGTTTCTCAATCTGATACAGAAATTCCCTCTGATGTTCTTCTGGAGTCATGGTTACTAGGACCGTAGTCGAGCCGGAAAGAACGATGGCTTTCTCATACAACGGCTTGCATCGAGGCCGTGCACTATGTAGTGAAAGGCTCGCTGCGCCAGCGGACTGGCCAATAGCAGTTATGTCTCCCGGTTTTCCTCCAAACCCTGAAATGTAGCTCTTGATCCGTTCAAACGCAAGAATTTGGTCGTAAAGCCTGCGCCGCAGTTAGTGCTAGATCGAAGCTTACTCCACACCGAAGAAATGCTGGTGCCAATATCTGGCCCACTGCCAACCAAACACGACTCAAAATCGTCTATCCATGCGCTAGCAGGTGCCCATTGCATGGCTTCTGACAACTTGGCAACTTCTTCATAGATGAATTAGTGAATGCTTAAAGAAGTAGCTAGCCAGTAGAGATCCACCGCCGAAGAGGCAAACCGTCAAAGCACATCACTTATCCATTCAACAAACCCGGCACAAGGGCTTGGAGAGGGAAAACTTAGGGGGTAGAGGCTTGGACTACCAGCGCATGGAATAGTTGGGGTTAGTCAAATATGCGACAAATTTGGTATAAAGACCTACCCATTATTTGGCGGCAACAAATCCGTAACTTCTGGACAGTGGAGGAAACCGAGCGCACCTAATCGATTTTAATTGATGGAGACGAAAATGACGGGTCTTGAGCTCTTGAGGGCATCAGTGCAAAAGGCAACAGGTTCGTAATATTCTCTGTCGCCTAGGCAATGTTATCAGTACTGAATGCCATAAAAATTAAATTTACGTGGGGTCGACGTTACCAGATCCTATGACAATCGCTCCACCGTGGACAAAGACTACGACAGGCAAGCCAGCCAAAGCATTGGCGCCAATGACCGCCGGACAAGTCAAAGTAAGTCTTAAGCAGTCTTCGCTCTGCTCTTGCTTACGGCGAGGGTGTTCTGGTAATTGAATCCAGCGCACATCGGTATCGATACTATCCAGAGACTGTATGCTGCAAGGACCGTATTCCGTGGCATCATAGAGAGCGTTTTCGGCATTCCGTGGCAGATAATCAAGGAGTATAGAACGCGCAAATCTTCGCGGTATCTGCGCGTATGGCAGACTTCGATATTGGATCAAATCTCCGCTTACTCGACATCCATTAAGCTCTCCCAGCTGAGGATGGAGTAATCGGTCGGGCATTAGAACCTCGCTTAGGCTGCCCGATATCCTTTGCTTTAGGTGGTGGATTTCTTGAACGCAGTTCTTTGAACACCTGTCTTGTCTCCTTCTCCGCGTACTCGGATCGGTTACTCTGGCTCAATAGGAAATGCTATCGATAATTCAGTTTCCTGAGCTCCAGGTCGTCGTTGGTCTATCTATCCAGCATCACTGCGTTATTTCATGTTTCTTAGGGTCGCGTAGACTGCACATCGACCCACGCGCCACAAGCAGGGCACGGAAGAGCTCAGTGCACAGGGAGTCCACACAACATTGTGCACATTATTCTAGGCCAGAGATCGACGACAGTATCGTTCTGACGAAGATTGGCGGTCACCCACGCCTTGACACGTCGAGCCACTGTGGCTGACGAGTTATTTTGGGAGCTTGGATCCATGGGACTAGTGCTGCACAGTTCCCTTTTTCATTTTGCAAAGCCCACGGTTGGCAGCAGGACACGAAACATAAGCTGTAGGACATGGCGTCAATCCACCCAATCACTCCAGCTAAATTGCGGGCTTCTGCAAGCCACTGAGGGAGAATGGACCTCGATCACCGGGGGCCCTCGAGATCTCGGCCTACCGTACCCTCCATGCAGCCTTGCGTAGGTTCGCCCTTCCCTCGACAGCTTGACATTGTGTCTGTAAAAATGGCTGCGATCCCGGTACCACACCCGGGTTCATTTATAATACCTTTCCAAGCAAGCAGCCTCGCCCCTGATCCGGAAAGCGTGTTTCGTCTGAACTTTCCTCTATCGCCCTCCAGCTTTGCACGGAATGTTCTTACCTTCACCCTCCATCGTAGCAGTTGTCGCACCTCGTTTGAACGATGGCAGATCCTCTGACGATTGCCACCGGCATCGTCACCTTCGTGGGGGCTTGCAATGCCCTATCGTCCACGATTAAGAAATTTTATGACCTGCGCAAAGCACCCAAGGAGCTCGAAGAATTGGAGAATGAGATATCAGCTCTGCAATCCCACACCGAAGGTATAAGTCAGCTAGTGGAGCCGTACGGTGATAATCGCGACGAGATCATTGGCAAACTCTCCCTTGAGTCGCACATCGAGAGCGCTCGAAAGAAGATACAAGAAATCAATCGATTTCTGGAGAAAAGCCTTCTCGATAATTCGTCAAGCTTCAGGATCCGCACAAGCGCATGGCTCAAATGGCAATCAGAATTTAGTAGGCTTCGCCAGGAACTTCGAGATGTGCGATTGGAGATAGGAACCTGCATCAATCTTTTTACCGCGTGAGTTCCCTTCCTGTCGGGTTGGTGCTGTGCTTGGAACCGCGAGCGGCGACTGACTACAAGCCTGATAGCCTTGTACCCTTCAAACGGTACAAGGGTATGGCGATGGTTCATGATGGTCTGACATCCAGCAGCTCTCATCCGTGAGAGTTTGCTTGCAACAAAGCTTTGAATCCCATATCAAGAAAAGTACTCGCTGATATTGTACGACAGGGCTGGACATCGACAGAATGAACTGCAACTCGAGACGCTAGTCCTCGAAGGTCGAGCAATGCACGACCATCACCTGAAGATCCTACAAGATTTCCGAGAAGAAATTCTCCAGCAAAGACCAGCATTAGCTGCAGAGATGGAGGTGCAGCTGAAGAACATGAGCCAGACCATACAAGCAACGATGCAAGGAGAAGGCTTATCTTTGGACACTCCTTACCTCGAACGAGGGAGATCAGAAGACCTTCGTTATGGGAGCTTTGAAGGCTCTCTACCCTCGGATACACATAGTCGTAGGAGCCAGTCTTTGGGGGGTTTTACCGTGGCTGAATTCATACTGAAGCCGAGGAAGGAGAAGACTTGCCGTTTACAGAGGGCATCCTGTCTGTTTCGCGAAGACCAGGCAGCGTTCTGAACGCCAGGGAAAGCGCATGGCAGTCGCAAACCACAGAGATGCTTCTGCAGCATAAGCCAACAGTATCCTTGCAGGTATCCCATCGCCAAAAGAGCCAGTGCAGGCGCCCCTGTAGCTGCCAATGTCATCGTTCTTCAAAGCTCAAGACACCTGACTTCTTACGTCAAGTCACTGGGCAGCTGTTTGTGGGCTACGCTGGGATCTCCAATTTCACACTACCCTGCAATGAGCATGCTTGCGCGCAACGTCAGAAGGCGCTGGTCCGGATTCAGTACTCGTTTCCTGTGTGGTCGCTCATCCAAAGAATGCTTACTCTTGTGTCCTATTCCGGTGGTACTCGCGGTCCAGAGAAGGTTTTACGTATGTCGCGGATCCGGCCTGGTCTCGACGAGGTTTTCATCCAAGTACAGAGTGGTAATTTGAGCCGCTTGCAGCGGATCTTCAGGAAAGGCGATGCCTCTCCCCTTGACGCGAGTGACACAGGCTGGAGCTTACTGCGCTACGCACTCACCGCCGGATAGCTTCCCACGGCAAAGTTTCTTAAGGACGCTGGCGCTGACATACACACGGAATCAGCTCGCCGGGAGACGCCATTCGACGTTGCCTGGAACCGGATTCTTTCCAAAAGTCTTGACGAGAAGTCCGACATGCTTCTACGGGATGTTTTCGATGACCATGATCAGCTTGACGAGCGACAGTTCACACCGCTTCACCGAATTATTCTGGGCATGATTAGCAAGAATCTCGCTAAAGCGCTAGAAGTATCAACAGCGCAAATCGACGCCCTCGACAGTTCTGGTTATACCCCATTGGCGTGGGCATCAGCTCGCGGTGACCACAGATCGGTCGCTTTACTCCTGGAGCATGGCGCGTCCTTGACTATTGCAAATGAAGTCGGCGACGAGCCTATCCACCTTGCTGCTCAGACTGGAAACATCGATACGATCAAAGTTCTGGTACGAGCTGGTGCAGACGTCAACAGCGAGGTGCGTCAGACTCACATGACACCTATACATTTCGCTGCAGAGTACCAAAATAACTCTGAACATATATTCGGCCTGATAAGTCTCGGAGCGAGGGTTGATGCAAAAGATTATCTTAATTGGACTCCGCTGCACTGGGCGTCTTGGAGAGGCCACTTGGCCAGTCTCAGCGCGTTGCTCGAGTGTGGTGCGTCTGCTCTAGCAAAGACACTGGACGGGAATGTAGCTGTCATGCTGGCAGTCGCGAATAACAGCCATAATTGTGTGCGGCAGCTCATAGAAGCCGGGGCAGATTGCTCCGTGGTACGCGATATCCAGTGGAGTGTGCTGCACTATGCCGCTATTGGAGGCTCCGTCGATACTCTTCGTTCTCTTGCGAAAGCGGACTTCTCTGGCGACGATCTTCAAGGCATAAGAATAAAGGATACCGGCCAGACTGTGGCTGACATGCTCAGCACACGAGTGGAAGGATTGTCGAGTGACGACGGCAAAGCGACAGAGCGCGAAGCGTGGAAGAACGCCTGGGACGACATGATCCATCTTACCCTCGTTACAGACGAAACGTGCAGCGACGTGGACTTCTCTGGCCCTCTCACACGTTCGAATACTGATAGTATATACCTTGATGCCGACGACGAACCGTTCGATCAGCGTGAACAACAATAGCAACGCATGACCAGTACGTATACGTGCCAGTACTACACCCGGTACAGTACAACATATTCAGAGCCGTTAGTTATGGGGTCGTGTACAATAACGCGCATTGCTTCCTTTGCTTCCAGGATCGGCCTTGGTGGTCGTGGGTTCTGGCCCAGCTCTGTTGCAGTATCTACTGCGCTGGCACGTTGTACTCCTAGGGACTAATAGATCCAAGAAAGATGTTCGTCCGCGTGCGGGTCCTCTCGTCAGGTACAGCGACTGAGCAATTGAGTCCTTTGACGGGCTGACTCTTTCGATCTGAACTTTCGATGGTCGATCAGTCCACTGTCGATTTGTTGAAGCGCTATGTACAAGGGCCCAGGGACAGTGCACCATTCCTTCCAGCTGGTGGGATACATCCCAAAGATGTAACACCGCATCTCCTGGCAACACCGATTTAGTCCGCCAACTCTGCATCTGCGATGTCTTCACGCCGGTACATATGGTCTCGGTGGCGTGAATTCTCACTGGATCTGTAGTCACGCATTCGTCTTGCACATCGAGTCGCTTGTTGCTCGTGAATTGGTGTCCTCACCATGCGGTAGTCACAGAACCCACTTACCAAGGTCGAAATTACATTGAATTTAGCTCAAGCGCCAGCGCGCTGGACTCTGTGTCGACTTCTGGCAAGTGATTATGAGGCTACTTTACAGCGTCTAGGAGTCTACAGTAGTACCGACTTGTCTTTATCGCAGTTTCCTGGCCTCCCAGTGCACACTGTTCTCAACTTCTGCAAAGCAATTAATACATCAAACAAATACCTCTAGATCAACTGCCACCACGAAGGACCCTTCCTGCACAAAGTCATTGTATCTCATCCGCCTCATAACATCTGCCATCCCATACACCGCTCCCCAGTTCCACCCAGCATTTGCCCCAACAAACGCTATCACCAAAAATGTCCCACCCAACCCTCTGCGAGATCTGCTATCGCCCGTCCCTCACCCCCATCTGCCTAGCCTGCTACTCCACCTCCACCACAACATACTCTCCAGATGCCAGCACCACCTCCACTACATCGACGTCCAGAGACAGCAGCTCCAGTCCGCGAAGCGGTTCCTCGTGCGGAACAAGCTTCTGCCCAAGGGGCTCCGAATGGCGATCGAAGAAGGGGATATGGAGCACTGGGATATTTTGCTTGAGCGGAGGGAGAGAGTGGGGAGGATGTGGGAAGATGAGAAGAGGGGGTTGGAGAGGAAGGGGAGGGAGTTGGATAGGAGGGGGGAAGTTTATGTTGAGATGCGGAGAGGGAGGTGAGGGGGTTGGGTGATGGGGAGTGGTAGGGGATATGGGGATGGTTTGGGACTCTGGTGTAGGTGATGTGGCTCGTTTCTTTGGGATGAGATTTCATCCCTTTTTGGTTGATCTGATGTTTTTCGGATGCAGGGAGATCGAGAATAGCCCATGCTGTGGATTACAAGTAGGACCAAAGCAAGAGACCAATATTTTGTTTGGAATCAGATTAGCGTGTCGAGTCTCTGTCCAGTTCTTGGTCTGAAGGTATCTATGCTTTTGTCCTGAAACATAATTATTCCTCTCGCGGTGCTCGTTATACGTCCGCAACGTCGAGCTCCATTTGTGGTCAGAAGTGTTTCGGTACAATTGATGTTAGCCTCTGATGTTTCCTGGAATTAGTTTCGAGCGTGAGTTGCATCCAAATGTTTCTTAACGTAGGTTCTCATACGGCCGATCCTCAATGTTGCCTGCGGGGTAACTAGCAGCTCCGCCTCGTACAGCGCTGAGGACGGTTTGCCGAACCATGTGTGATATTTGAAGTTCTTTTAGTCGTATGTCCTAGAATTGAAACCGTATATGTAACTTCGAAGCTTACAGGACCGACAAGAATCAGACTGTGTCGTCCAAATCCAGGCAGCCGCCCTAGCTTTAATCCTTCAGATCCTTCCAGAACGCCACCGGATCTCCCAATTGGTAGGGCCAGGCAGCCTACAACTAGGCAGACTTCTAGAAATTTAGCAGAGATCTCATTATGACTTTCGGTCTTGCGAGTATCATCCGGTCTTTTCTATACAAACCGAGGATGTCGTGCCACAGCGACCTTGACCCCGCGAACCCGCAAGAGGACTCACTTTTGTTCAATTTCATACCAGCCGAGATCCGCAACCAGATCTTTGACCTCGTTTGCACGGCTTATGACGACAAAGCCCACCCATATCCTCAAGATGCATACTACTACCGACCCCGTTTCCGGTACGCCCATCGCATCGACACCGCAATTTTACGCACCTGCCGCCGCGCTTATATGGAGACCCGGCATCTTCCAGGTAGCCTGAACAGTCATGTCGAATGGCACAATCGCAGCCGAGGGCCTCCAGTATGGACTGCAGAGCAAGGCTCTCCCCGCTCCGCAACATCTGTACACCTCTTCATGCAGCAGGTGTGCCTGCAGAGCTGGGACCAACGCGCATACTGCTTAACCCAGGAGTTTGACCATCTTAGGGAGCTGAAGATCACGATCCGACACAGAGATTGGTGGTACTGGGAGTCGGATCATGCACTTGGGCTGGATCCAAAGTCGAGCGAATCTTATGGGATTGGACAACCTGCTGATGTTAATGCGCCACTTATCCCGAATGGGGCTTGGGGCCGCTCATTCTATTATCTTGAAGGCTTGGAGAGATTTGTTTTGGAATTGGAGACGAGGGCGGGAAAGGAGAAGGAACTCGAAGCCATCGTTGCGAGAGCGAAGGATTGGCGCTTCGGATTGGGTGATGGGAGCTCTTTGGCGCTTGATCCGGTGAAGACCAAAAGGACTGGCTGGATCGGACGCCAGCTTGATCCGGCGAAAACCAGAAGGACAGGCTTTCTCGGACGTCCGTTTTGTACGTGGTTCCTGACCCAGATTTTGAAACAGGTCGAATCGAACTGATCAGACATTCTCAGCTGCCGGAAGATATGTTCCAATCGACCATGTGGCCGCAAAGCAAGAGCTGATGGCAGATGGTATCGACTTCCGTGTCGAGGATGGCGAACCAGAGTTGGAAGGCTCTTCAGATGAGTGCTTGGTGTACTACGTCGTGACACTGACTTACTGCAAAGAGAGAGGGCAGGATTCCGAGCGTAATGGAAGAGGTAAGGCTTACCACGAAACGAAGGAAGCTTATGATCGTCTGTTTGAAAGGGAATTAGCTTAGCATGAGTCGAGTCGGAAATACCCTGAAAACAGCGAGATTCGGCGATATTATGAGTATCCTATTGTTAAAGTTATGTCACCGCCTGCCACCAGCGAAAAGTGGTGCACTAGTTCTTCGGGCTTCATGAAATGCCGATGCACTGAGATACCAGTGAACACCAATGGCAGGGGCAAGCCGATTCTCGTTCTTCGCCTTGCTCAATCAGAGCACCGGAATGGAAGACCGGAGTAAGGTGTTCGACATATACGATCTTTGGTATAACGAGCGCACCTTCCTGCGCATACAATAATGCAGAGCACTAGCATGCCGAAGCCTGTGATTGAGAACGATGCCGATTTCCTGCAACAGCTTCTACATTTCATTCATGGATATTAAACCTGAGGCGTTGACGAGACCGCGGTTCTCAAATCAGCTTTTTTTTGGGACGACGATGATGGATTCTTGAGGACTGAAGATGCTCCCTTCCATCAGCACCAATGCCTTATCAGGCAAGCGTCTACGGTGGCCGATACCCTGCTTAAGGTCAAAATAGAAAATTTTCGGAAAACCGAAAATCGAAAACCGAACATTGAAATTTTGTAACTAGACTTTGCGTTCGACGCATACAATCACTTACAACAAGATGCAACATTGCACAACTAATTACTACATCATCTAGCATTAATTTCTTAAATGCATTTCATTGTATTAATTTATAGTAATTATGTTAAAAGACAATTAGTACACATTCGTTATGTCGTAAACTCTTAACACAAAACTATTTCAATTAATACATTATATTATCGCTTAATTTTCTTTCGATTACAAATACTTTTGCGAAAACTAAACGTATTATCTTGTATATTTTTTAATTTTATTGTAACATTGTTCTCACGCTTAAAACGATTTATACTTCGTAATTTCTTCTTTTGTTGTGTTTTTTTGTGATTCGCTCTTTTGTGACTTATTTTTTTGCGATTTTTAATATTTAAGATTAAACTTTTTGTGTTCTTCTTTGTAAATATTTTATTAAATGACGAAGATTCATTAAGTTATGTATTATAATTCGAATTAATATTTGTAAATTTTAAGTCGATTTCGAAATTAAAATTAAATTCGAAATTAAATTTATGTATTGGCGAAACAATGCGCAATTAAGAACGATGCGTCAATAACAAATGTTTAGAGATATTAGAATTGTACAAATTTAATAAGTTTTAAAAGAGTTTAACATTAAAAGCGAAATGTTCTCTTTTATAACTAATAGAAAAGATCGATTGCGCAAATAACTATTGTAACGATACAATTAATAAAAATAATTATAAAATAATTTTCTTTATTAATACAAACGTCTTCTCGCGTTTAATTCGAGAAAATCGCACATTTGCAACTTATTGTGTTAGAAATTGTGCAATACTAAAATTGTTGCTAGTATTTAATGATTTTTGCTTAATGTTTTTTGTTTTAAACTTAATATGTGCAATTTTAATGCTTAACTATACAAACTTGAACTCATTTGTATCAAATATTTTCTTTAAATTTGTAACATCTTTTATAATTTCTTTACGCTTAATTATTAAGAAAATTATGTTGCGTTTTTTCTTTTTATATTTTAGAATCTTTAGAAACTTTTATGTATTTTGCGCGTAATTTATGCTATATTTAGACACTCTTATAATATTTACTTTGTTATTCGAGACATTTAAAGTTAAATACAATTTATTATTGTATCGCTTAATGTAGTTTCTTCATTTATTTAGCTAAGCAATTATATCGTTATTAATAAAGTTCTTCGAATTATTAATTAAGCGATTTGACACAATAATATGTGTTATCTCTACAAATTATATTAGTGTTTGTACAACTATATTAAAGATGTGCACAAATCAAAAAAGATAATTACGATATCTACAAGTTTTTAATTATTATTGTGCACACATTATTTAATTTTAATTAAAACAAATTGTATACAAACTTTAAGAGTCGTTGTTCTTAAAACGTTTAAATTTTTACTTAAATTCGCAAGAATGTTTTTGCATTAAGCTTATTCGCATTTGTTTCGCTAAAGTATTATAAAACTAAAATGAAGTGTGTTGCACATAAATTGCTTAAAATTGTGCAACATTAAATTAACTTAATGCTACGATAATATTTGCCAATATAAAATAATAAAAAGTAATGTTTTTTAGCGAAGAATTGAGCGAAACAAGATACGATAAATGATTGAAAGAATAAAATTTGTACGAATTCTTGCGATTATATAACAATAATATATTATTAGAAATAAGCAACATTTCGTCCTTCTACAAGATTAAATTAATATAAATTGTTAAGATTTGTACAACAATATACAAAGTAAAAATTTAATGCTTAACATTCTAAACAATGTGTATTTGTGCATCTATAATTATGCGAGACTTTAATAATTAAACAAAACGAATCTTATATAGAACTAAAAGAAGTTATAATTAAGAGTAATAAATTTGTAATATTTAGTCGCAATGTAAATACAACAATTCGCGAAAAAAATAAGAAATTTACAAAATTTATACAAAATCTATGCAAAGAAGAACGAACAAGATATGAAAAAAGTGCGAGATTATATAGAATCTATATTAATATCGCACAAAAAACTAAAAATGTGTTCTATTAAGAACAATTCGCTCTAACTTTGTACGTGTCGTTTGTTTTATTATTTGCTAAATTTATCTTTAATATGTTCTTATTCATAGATGATTTTTAATTACGCGCTTCGTTTAATTTGTCGCATAAGCTTAGAATTAATTTTGCGTTATCTTAAATGTGTTGACACACTCTTTGTTTTAATTCGATGTAAATTATACAATATAAATTGCTTTGCTTCTTCTTAAAAATTAATAAAAAATTATTGAAATCGAATTGCATTAATTAAAGTTGTTTTGTACATTATTGCATAGTAAGTAATAAAAAAAAGTTATTTTTATCTATTATTAATTAGTACATTTTTACTTTATATAATGTAAAGAATTTACTTTATTTTGCAACATCTTGTTGCAAAGATGCAAGCTTCTTTGTTAAACATAATATATTATAATTGAAGATATAATCTTTTAGATAAACATAAAGCACATAAAGTATATTGATAATCACATTTAATTGCTTCTTTTGCATTCGTATAAAATAATTATTTTAAAGTTTAATATGTGTTTTAATCTCTCTATGAATTATTAATATATAGATAGCGTATAAAGTAATTTAATCTAATAACATCCTTTTATTAAAAAGATTCTCTTTAGTTAAAATCTTAAAATAGATTTGTACTTATAATTAGCAAATAAACATAAAATAATACAAGACACTTACAATTTATCGTTCTTCATAATAATTAATTAATTGTTTTTATTAATTTTTAATGCGTATATTTATTATACTCGTGTCAAACATGTAGCAATCTATTAATAAGATATTTGATACAATTTCTTAACACAATTAATAATGAGCTTTAATTATTAATACGATTTTTATATCTTAATTGATTTGTATAAAGCGAGAATGTTGTTTTAAAAACTTGACATTATCTAAATATTGTCGCAAAATACTAACAATTGTGCGCAAAGTATAGTCAACATATATTCACAATACATAGCGAGAGTAGACATCGATTGCGACGTAGATTTCGATATTGTACTTTTTAAGTTTATTGTGTTCGTTAAAAGACTATACAAAATTTAATTTAAATGTAATATATTTCTCTCTCTTGCGTTCGAGATTCTTGCGTCGTTGTTCAACTTGTTTCGATACTAACAATCAATATTAATTAAAGAGAAAGTTTTTATAAAAATATTAATGTAAGCTACACAATTGTCGTGCAAAGAGTGTGTACAATTGTTGTACAAAAAGTATATATAATTGTTGTACAATAAGTGTGTACAATTGTTGTACAAATAATATATATAAATTATATTACATTATATAAAAAGCACACATCTTGTTATAAGCATTTTCTTGTTTCGAAAGTAATTATATAATTGATTTCTTTCGTAACTTTGTATAACGTTCTTTTTTAACTCTTAAATTATCAATGTCTATATGTGCTTATTTAGCAAAATACGCACACTATTATATGTTTTTGTTCTCTCTTTACGAAAAATTGTAGTTCGACGATATAGTCTTAATTTGTGTCGCAAATGTGTCAAATCTATAAAATTAATTTAATATTTTTTAATTTAAAGTATTCGTAATAGCTCTTTATTATTTAGACGAAGTTAAAAAAATAATATAACAAGACGTGTTCGTAAAATATCGAAATCGTTCGTATAAATGCGTTTATATATGTTTTAACTCTTTAATCGTTAATGCAAGATTAATAGAGCAATGATATAATTGTATTTTTGTTTAAACTTCTTTATAATTTCTTAACGAATATAGTTGTTGTCGTATTATTCGAGTATTATGTTTTTGTAAATGTTAAGATCTTTAATCTTGCGATCAACAACAAAGAAAAACATATTAATTCGTTATTGTAGTTTTGAAATAATTGTGTACAAATTGATTCAAAATCGCAACAATATTTAAAATAATGTTTAACAAAGATTTAAATAATGTTTTGTCAAAAAATAGATAACGAAAAATTTGTTATATTCGTAATAATCTTTAGGGAAAAATGTTGCTATTACAATACGCTAAGCTATTATTAATTAATATTAAATATAAGCGAAGCTTAACTCTAATAGAATTAAATCGTAATTTATTAAGTTGTAAGACTTTTATTTAAATTAACACAACTTTGATCAAGTTATATTTTTTAAGTATATAATATTCGAAATGTAAAAACAACTATATAGTTTTTTACTTACTTTTTGTATAGATACTCGCGAGTCTTTTTCGATACAACTTTTATCTTTGTCTCTTTCTTTGCATTTATCTTTTTTGTATAACTTTGCGCTATTGTCTTTGTAAATTCGCACACAAATCTACTTGTTATATATATTTTGTTTTAATTTATCTTAACTTTTAGAGTCTTTGCACTAAATGTAGAATTATATATATAATTATATTGAATGTAGTTCTAGAATTTATAACTTGATATAATTTTGTACGAAATCTTTTAAAGCTTTATTAATAGACTAAAGAATGCAATTCTTGTTACAATTATTTATGTTCTATATTATATATTTAGATATAATCTATTGCGAAGTTATCATTAATTAAAATATCTACAAAGCGTTTGCATAATTGTTGTTTTATTTTTCTTAAATTGTTTAATTATAATCTATTTATAAAGTTTTACAACGCTTAATTAATATAGACTCTAACACAAAGCAAGTTTTCTTTAAGTTTAAACTAACTATATTAGAGAAATTTTAATTCGCAATTATCTTTGCAAAATCTTAGGAAATTTTAGTTACAAAGCGCAAATAATAGCTTAAGAAATTTGTTATTTTAAAGAAAATTAAAGAATTTTGTATTAAGAAGAAAAAAATCAACAATAACAAACTTATAAAACGTATTAGCTTATTACATTTTATTGCGTAACAAACGTACATACTAATACAACAAAACGTATGCTTTTGTAAAAAATAGAAAAAGCATAAAGTAATTAGTATAATAGTGCAACTTTATATTTATTTTTGTACAATTATATCTAAATACGCATCAATAATATATAGAAATCTTATTATTTTATTAATAATTACATTATTTAGTCGTAAGAACATATAAATCTTTCGATAACTCTAGTTAAATAACAAAAAGCAACATAAGTTTATACAAGTATATACAAGCTATGCATTAAGACAAGTATTAAATTACAATGTTAAAAACTTTTTACATAATAATAATTGCATATAATAGATAAATACTATAATATTTATATATAAACAATAATTATATATTAAAACATTTAGTTTTGTACAAAATTTTATTCTCGAAATACTTTAAGAAGAAATAAATAAAAACATAGATTTTATAACTTGATATCTTTAGATCTTACAACTATTTCTAGTAAGTGCTATTTTAAATGTACTAAGTTGTTCAACTTTTTCGTATTAATTTGTACAACACTATTGTATATTCGCTCTTCTAAACTATATAATATTGTATAAATACAATATTAAGTATTAATATAATGTACGATATAATCTTGTACTATGTTATTTTATACGCGTTTATACTATTAATATTAAACATATTCGATTTGTCTCTTTTATGTAACGTTTCAAATTATTGTTTTGCACTTTTACGACTTTGTTGCTATTGCTTATTTTTTATAAACATATCTTGTATTTGTTCGAGTAGAATTAATTAGCTTTATTATAGATGTATATTAATTTATTAATTGATATAGCATTAATAAACGTTATTACATTGCTATCGTTTATTTACTTTAACTTCAACATGCAATATTCGACAAATAACGAGAAATTTAAATTCGATATCACTCGCATTGTTTAACTCGAAATAGTATCTACTTCTTGCGAAATAAAACGTTCTTCTATTAATTTTCTTTCTTATTTTAACTCTTAATTTAGTTCAATTTGCATCAAGATTAAAGACAAAGAGCTCAAATTTAATAGCAATAATACAAAGCGTATAAAGATTTATATCAAAGTAATGCAAAAAAAACATGAAAATAATACAAATTAATGCACATTATAATCTTTTTCAAAACGACAATGTATTAAATTTCCATAAATAAGATCAAAATAAACAACAAGAAAAGAAAGACGTTAACATCGTTTATAAGTTCGAGTTGTGCGATATAACTTCTAGCTCTTACGCATTGTTACTAATGTGTATAGCTTCTATTAAGGCGTTCAAGTTAATTGCAAATATTGGATCTAGTCTTGTGCGTATTACGACAATTATGTTTTTGAAAAATAATAATACTTATAATGCGAAACTAATTATAATCGCGTTTTTTGTTACTAACTTGTATAGCTTTAATCGAAATTAACTTTTACGATATATTTGACATAAAATCGTTATACAAACAACAAATTATTCGAATTCTAATTGCTTATTATACGTAAATGAGTCACTTATACAAGAGTTTTACATTTTATTTCACAAACATTGCGAAACTCTACAACAAGTTGCTCAAAACAATACAAAGTGTCGAAATTGCGAAAAATAAATTAAAGAAAAACTAAATGATAAATGATAAATTGTTAAGCAAATAAATATATAAGCAATTTAATTACAAAGATTGTTTTAAATTGTGTAACTTAATATTGTTCTATATGTTCTTAATTAACTTCAAGAGTTTTCGATGTAATACGCTCATAAATTCGTAAAAGCTAGCAAGAGTTTAATAAATTTGTATAATATTTATTTTATTAATTTCTTTTCTTTAATTAATAAAGTCTAAAAAGAATTAGTATAAAGTTATAAATAATTTTATTGTTTTTTACATAAAGTCGAATCTTTATTTTTAATGTTAATATTAACGATTAATGCAATTCGTTTTACTATGTTCTTAACATTAACTATATTACATTAGCAATTAATTATAATCAATCGTAAAGCTTTATATATATATGACACAAATAAGCAATTTTTATTGTTTTCTTTTAACAAATAACAATTGACACATATGTTTGTACGATGCTCTAGTATCGAACGACAAATCTATAATTAATCATTGCTATTAACACAATAAGTGTACGAGTTATCTCTATAAGTCTTGATCGCATAAGATTGCATAAAAATGTCTTTAACTACATAAAAGCGATTTTAATTTTACAAATTTTATTAGCTTGTTATACTAAAATAAAGAATCTCGTATATATTAATATTTTAAGTCTTGCTTTTTTACGCAAAACAACATTATATAAATACGACATTTGTGCAATTATATTTGTTATCGCAAATATATGTTCGTTGTTCTTTATTTGTTGCTCGACTTTAAGCAAAAAAGTATGCTTTTATTCGAAGACTTTAAAAAGTTTACTCAAAATTCTAAAATCTTAAAAATAATTTAAAAAAGCAATGTTTTCAATTTTGCACTTTAATAGTTTTTGTTCGTTTATATTTGTAACACTCTCTAAATAATTTGTAGCTATATTGTACAACGTATTGCGAAGAAAATTGATAAAAATTAGTAAAATAATAATTAAATGCATTAAGTGATGTAATTTAGAATCTCGCAATACAAAACAAATATAAAGATTTCTAAATTCTATAATTTAATATTTTATTTTACTAGTTTTATAAATTTTCTATTTTTAGAAATCGTATCTTAGATAATAATATTATATATATAGTATATGGTTTATCTTTGTATATTTTATATATTATTAAAAGATATAATTAACAATATTATTTAATAAATATTTTATTTATTAAAAAATATATAAGATATAGAATACAAAGACTACAAATTTATTGTTATTTTTAAATAAGTTTTAATTAAGTTTAATTTATTTAACTTAGTTAAGTCTAATTTAGACTAGTTTGCTAAGCAAATAAATTACAATTATATAAATAATTATATAATTTACTTATTTAAGATTATTTTTGTATATAAATTTTAAAGATATAAGATATTGTTGTTATATTATATAATATATATTTGAATTAATAATTAGTATTTCTATTCAATTAAATAATAAATTAAAATTAAAATAGTTTTTATTAATTAAATTAAAAATTAATAAAATAGAATAATAAAATAATAAAATAATAAAATACTAAAATACTAAACACTTAAATATAAAATTAAAGTTATTATTATTATTTTTTCGAAAATTAACTATTTATGTTAATAGTAATTTTTAGTAAAATTTGTTTAATTTATTTAATTTATTAAATCTATTATTTAGACTTTAATTTAATAAAATATTATTTATAATATTAATTATATATTATCTTTACAATATATAAATTATATTTAGGTAAATAAAATTTATATTATAGATTAAAAGTAACAATAATTATTTTTTTCTATTTATAATA